>Ga0181559_10001088_pt1 | contig 26432 bp, 2 predicted proteins | sample 011ome_21_FD_133752 | JGI IMG/M metagenome (GOLD analysis project Ga0181559, IMG submission 133752) | Coastal salt marsh microbial communities from the Groves Creek Marsh, Skidaway Island, Georgia - 011508AT metaG (megahit assembly) | ecosystem: Environmental > Aquatic > Marine > Intertidal zone...
CCGTCGCGCGCGCCGCGCCCGAGACCGCGAGCGCGGCAGATGCGACACATCGCGGGGTCCACCTACCGTCGCCGGCCTCTGCGCGGGTGGGGCGCGCCTCGCCTTTTTATAAGGTGATTGATTACATCGTTCGCTCGCCGCTCGTGGTTTTCGCGCGCTGAACGCGATCAGCGACGAACGCCAACTAGTATAAGACTCGCCGTTGTCGAGATCCACACACCGCGTCGCGCGCGTAGCATGGGTCGCGCGAGCGGCGCGACCGCGCTGTTGGCGGTCGCGGGCCTGTGGATGCTCTGCTGCGTGTTCGTGTTCGGCCGGTTCCTGGGCGGGGAGCAGCCCCTCGACCCCCGGACCCACCGCGCGCGTCCCGACGCGTCCGAAATCGCCACGCGGCACCTCGGCTCGTCGGGTCGCCTGGCGTCGGGGACGGAGCACGGCGCGGGCGCGCGGCACGAGCTGGACGCGTTCACCGGCCACGACACCTTCGCGGAGAGGAGGCACGGCGGCGAGGACGTCTCCGGCGCGAAGGGCGCGGCGTTCCCCTCACGCGAGTCCCGTCGCGCGAAGCCGTACGGGAACGAGGACGTCTCCGACGCGAAGGGCGCGATGCGCGTCTTCGCTGGCCACGCCGCGTTCGACGCGTCGCGGCGATCCGCGGAGCCGCCGCCCGGCGGCTCCGCGGGGCGCGAAATGCGAGAAATCGATCGGGGAGCAGTGCGCGGCGACGACGTCGCGAAAGGCGAAAGGATCGCGAACGTCGCGACGGAGGCGGTTTCCATGGAGAGCGCGCCCGCGTTTGAGGCGGGCGAGCTCGACGACGCGGGCGACGCTCTGGACGACGCCGACGCCGCGGACCTCGGCGCCGACCCGACGGTGATCGGGGAGCAGGACATCAGCGCCAGCCTCGCGGCGCTCGCGCGGCGCGTCGCGGAGAGGGAGGCAGGGCAGGAGACGGAGACGATGGAGCAGCAAGTCGCGCGGCTCAAGAACGAGGCGCTGGGGAGGCGAGGCGGCGCGCTCGGGTAGAGCGCGCAAGTCGCGCGTCGGAAAACGAAGAGAAAACCTTTTTGATAGCTACATGAGCTACGAAGGTGAATATGTATTGTACTTCTATTAAATAGTTATAGGTGAAAGTATGCTAAGGTGTGACACAGAGCGAGGGTCAGGGCCGTAACTTCCTTAGCCTCGCGTGTCACGAAAAGTCACGGCGGCGCTCGCGTTCGGGTCGGCGCGTAGGTCCGCCCGAACGCGATTCGCGCCTTTCGCGTCTTTCGTTTCGTTTTTGAAGTTTGTTTTTTCGTTCGACGCCTCTGAGACGAACTCACGCTCGAGACGCGAGACGTACGTCGAGCCTTTCACCGCGTCTTCTTGCCGCCGCCGAACGCAGCGTTGAGTTGCCTCTCCCCGCGCCCGTCCAGCTCCTCGCCGGCCAGGCGCTCCTCCGCGGTCTGATACGTCGAGTCGATGCCCCGGCCGTGCCGGAGCTTGCGCCCCTCGCGCCCGTAGCGCATCCCGGGGTGGTTGTTGGTCGCGTCCTCCTCGCCGCCGTCCTCCTCCGCCAGACGCAAGCCGCCGCCGCGCCGCGCGCGCCTGGCGTCCTCGAGGGACTCGGTGGAGTCGTGCGTCGAGCCGACGGAGCCGCTCGCGGTCTTGCGCCGCCTCAGCTCGCTCGCGACATCCCGCGCGAACTGCGCCTCCTCGGGGATCATTTCGAACGTCTCGTCGCGCGCCGGCTCGGACGCGCGCACGAGGCGCCGCACGCCGTCGTTCCCGAGCCCGGCCATCGCGTCGCGCGCGTAAATCATGGCGTCCAGAAACGCCGTCTTCTCGCCGTGCTTGGCCTGGAACGCCAGCCACTCGTAGACGAGCTCCAGGTTCTCGGGGTTGACGTTGTGCCGCACCGCGTGCATCTGCTGCGAGCACAAAAGGATGGCCTCGGGGTCGTAGCCCTCCCGCCACAGCTCCTCGATCAAATCCGCGGCGCCGTCCGCCACCGGCCCGGGCAAATCCCGCAGGTTGGCGTGGATCTTCTCGCAGTGGCGCTCGGCGAAGACGGCGCGCGCTTTTGTCATCACCGCGCGCACCTTGGCGCTGTCCGGCTCGACAGCCTTGCGGTAGATGGCGGCGAGGTGCCCGCCGGACATGTTCCGCAGCTGCAGCCCGATGCGCAGGAACCGCACGTACTTCAGCTTGAAGAACTTGAGGTACTTGAAGAAGCGCGCGCTGCGGATCCCGCCCAGCGCGTCGCCGCCGTTTTCGGCGATCCACAATATCACCGACATGAGCACCACGGCGAAGTCCAGGCAGTTGAACGTGTCGCGCAGGTAGGCGTGGCGCCCGAGCACGAACCCGAGCGCGATGATTTTCAGCGCCGCCTCCAGCACGAAGGCGACGGTGAAGAAGTCGTTGATCACGTCCACGCGCGCCAGCGGGCCGGGCGCCAGAGGCACGAGCTCCACGAACGTGATCACCGTGGACATCGCGATGGCCACCATGATGAACCGGTCGAACAGCGACGACTTGATGACGTCCCAGCACCGCCGGCGGAACGCGGAGGACGGCGGGATCACGAACAGCGCGTACCCCTGCGGTCCGGAGACCGCGGTATCCAGCTTATCCACGGTGCCGTCCGCGTCCGCCGCGCTCGCGTGGTTCATCACCATCGCGATGAACCGCCGGATCCACGGGAACAGGTCCATGGCGACGGCGAAGGCGAGGAACGCGATGGTCAGGGCGACGATCGCGTTGACGAAAACCGCCATCGCGAAGGTGGTCTTGTCGTCCCAGATCCCGAGCTGGAAGAAGTACCCGAAGATCAGGGTCAGGACGTTCACGTTGCACGACAGCATCTCCGCGACGTTCAGCGACCGGGATTTGAACGGCTCGGCTTTCGCCGCGAGCAGCGCGACGCCCATCAGGAGCGCCGTGCACAGCAACGTCTGGGAAATCGGAAAAGGCACCAGCGCGCGGAACAGCACGACGAAAAGCTTCTTGCCCATGTCCACGACGTGCCAGTAGAGCCACTCCGGCCTCGCGTCCGTGTACAGGAGCCCGAAGTTGTGCTCGAACCGCTCGGCGAGGCGCAGCTGCTTCTCACTCGCGCCGGCGAGGATGAGCGACATGCGCGCGTTGACGCGCGGCCGCGGGCCGTCCGCGCGGTACCGCCGGACGAAGAGCACGCCGAAGGCGAGCATGCCCGCCGGGTACGCGGCGATGCCGAGGACGCCCAGCGGCAGGTGCGCCAGGTGCGCGCCTTCGTAGCACACCACAGAGGGGTCCGCGCGCAGAAGCCGCTTGCCCGCGTTGTCGCTCTCGCAGTCGAAGAACGCGACCGCCTGCTGCGCGAGCAGGAAGTAGCCCCACTGGAACAGGAGCATGCACGTCGGCTTCGCGCGCTCCACCGTCTCGGCGGCGTACGTCTTGATCAGAAGGCGCAGCGGGCGTTTCCCCACGGGAACCGAAGTTGTGCCCTCGGCGAGGTTCGTCTCCACCTCCTCCACGTCGACGCCCTTGTGTTTGGCGTAATCCATCGCGCGATCGAAATCCTTCGCGTTCTGGTAATCCAGCTTCTCTGCCGCTGTGTACTCGTCCGTGGCGTCCCTCAGCTCGGGGCGGTCCAGCGGCAGGCCGCTCCGCGCGTCCGCCACCGACCGCCACCGCGCCGCGTCGGAGTCCACCTCGCCGTGCGTCCACCGCCGCTTCACGTTGGCGCGCGTGCGCGCGGCGGCGCGCGCGCGGCGGTGGTACTCCGCCAGCACGCGCCGCGTGACGCGCGCGAAGACGGAGACGGAGATGACCAGCAGCCACACGAGCGGCTGCAGCATCGCGACGCGGTACTTCGCGAGGTAGGTCCAGCCTTTCGGGAAGACGCACTCGGCGGCCCACAGCTCGAGGTCCAGGTAGGAAACCGACGTCACCGTGAGCCAGGCGAAGAGCTCGCGCGGCCACGCCACGGACAGGTACTTCATGGAGGCGGAGATTTGCAGAAACGTGAGCAGGATGCCGAGCGCGCCCGCCGCGGGCGACCCCGCAACCTCCAGAAGCGTTCCGACCAACGCCGCGTAGAGCAGCACGAGCGACGCGAGCCTCCACCGCGCGCGCGTCTGGGAGCCGCACGAGTGGCAGTGCCCGGCGTGCCGGTAGTGGTTCGCCGCGCATTCGAAGCATCCGTCCCCGACGTACGCCACGGCGACTTCGCTGCGTCCGTTTCTTTTTGAAAAACGCTGGCCCGCGCACCGCCGGTCGCGCACCTCGTCCTCGGTGAACTTCTCCACGCACGCCGCGGACGGGATGCAGTCGTACGTGCGCGTCGGCTCGAGCGGGTCCGTCCAGTGCCCGCGGAAGGGGATCGGCAGCGAGAGCCCGAGCGCCTCGCACTTCGTGCGGGACAGGTCGCACGGCCAGCACTCCGTGTCCGAGAGCTGCGCGGTGCCGATTTCGCAGCGGCAGGCGATCAACTCCGAGGCGCCCGATTCGGAGCGCATGCGGTCGGGACACGACGGGCACACGCCCGTGCCCGCCTCGGCGGCGAAGGTGTCCGGCGGGCACGCTTCGCACCGCGTCGAGCCCGGGTCGGGGGTCTGCGTCCCGGGAGGGCAATCCGTGCACGTGGTCTGATCCAGAAGCACTCGGTCGTTGTAGGTCCCCGACGCGCAGGGCTGGCAGACACCGCCGTCGCGCGTCACCTCGCCGCCGGGGCACTGCACCTTGAACGTGGTGGTCGCCGCCGCGCCCTCGGCGCCGAGCGCGTCGCGCGCCGACCAGGTCACCGCCACGAGCCCGTGCGTGCGCGGTTTCGGCCGGAACACGAACGCGGGCACGCCCGATTCGGAGACGTCGAAGACGTCCCCGGGCGCGAGCGCCAAAGAAGCGTTGGTGAGATTTGAAAAAAAGACGTCTTCTTGAAAGACGTACGCCATCGCCTCCGAGGCGGCGTCCGAGTCGTTGACGCGGAGCGGCGGCCGCCAGAGGAAAACCTCGCCGGCGTCGCCGCCGCCGTCGACGCGCGCCGGCGTCGAGCGCAGCGAGTATCGCAAAGGCAAGCCGTCGAGGCCGTCCACGTCGAACGCGAAGAGCGCGACGCCCACCTCAGTGGTGTGCGGCGTGCGGATCACGGTGTCGGCGTCGCCGCACGACAGCGCCGTGCTGGCGGCGGCGCCGCCGACGACGAGCCGAGTCGCGTTGGAAACCTCCGTCTCGGCGTTCGCTGTTTCGGAACTCGCTGTTTCGGAACTCCCCTCGACGCGCGCGGACATGTTTGCCAGCGCGCCGAGCTCTCGGATCGCGGTTTCGTACGACACGAACTGTTCCCGGAGCGTCCCGACGTCGGCGTCCCGCTTTCGTGAGACATCAACGCGGATCTCCGCCGCCGCCGCCGCCGAGACGACGAACGCGCTCCCCGCGCCCAGCGCCGTCGCGACGTCGGCGTCCATGGGCGACTCCGCCGCGCACGCGCCCGCCGGCGCCTGGTTCACCTCCTCGATGGTGATCACCAGCTCCGCCGGCGCCGAGCGCGCGCCGTGCGCGTCGATCGAGACGTACCGCAGCGTCTCCACGCCGTGGAAGAAGGGCGTCGGCGCGTACACGAAGCGCGCGTCGTTCACGTCCGCCGGATTCAAAGGCGAGAGCGCGCCCAGTCTCGGCGGCGCGAACGTCTCCTCCGGGTCCTCCTCGTCCGCCGGGCTGACGTAAATCTCGTGCCGCACGTTCGCGGGGGACTCCGCGTCCAGCGAGTTGAACTTCACGGAGGCGCCGCTCAGCGGCGTGTTCTCCTGCGTGACGAGCGCGAGCGGCGACGAAACGGGCGGCGTGTTGCTTTCGCGGGTCAGGCGCACGTTCACGTACACCGTCGCCGTCTCCGACGTCAGTCCGTTGGCGTCTAAAACCTTAAACTCGAACGCGTCCGCGCGGTAGCCGGGGTGCGCCGCCGTGCCTCTGACCGCGTTGAAGTCAAAGTCGAGGGGCAGGTTGGACATCGCCTCGGCGACGCGCGCGACGGTCGGCGACGCGGAGGTGGCGGTGTACGTGAACGCGCCGGTCGGCGCGTGCCGGAACAGCGCCGCCGTCTCCTCCGCCAAAACCAAGCTCGCCGGCGATTCCGGCTCCGTCACGATTTGAAACCGGTAGATATCCTCCGCGCCGTCGGCGTCCGTCGCGGGCATCACGCCCGTCGTCGGCGAATTCTCCCACACCTCAATCGTGAGCGACGTCGCGACGGGCGCGAAGTCGCCCGTGCCCGTGCGCACGGTCACCGTCGCGAACCGGCTGCTCAGCTCGCCGTCCCAGGCGAAGAACACGAAGGTGTCCGTTCCAGGAACGTCGGGGTCGTGCGTGTACCGGTACGTGCCCGCGTTGACGTCCAGAATCGTAACCTCGCCCTTCGAGGGGAGGCACGTGATGTTGTACCAGATGACGTCGGAGTCGGGGTCACTGGCGAGCATCAGGCCGTCGCCCGAGGCCCCCGGCTCGGACAACACCAGCGTCGTCTGCACGGCGTCCGCCACCGGGGGGTCGTTGACGTTCACGAGGTCCATCACCAGGTAGCCCTCGCAGTCGGGGGTGGAGGTCTCCGTGTTCGGGAGCGCGGAAGCCGCGCCCTCCGCGTCGTACACCAGGTACGTGATCTTGCGCTCCAGGGTATCGATCCTCGGCCCCATGTTCGTGAACTGCAGCGCGTTTAACACCCAGACGTACGCCGCGAAGGAGGCCGTGCCGGTGACGGTGACCTTGTTCGGCGTGGTCGGGGACGTGCTCGAGGTGGTGATCTCCACGGTCAGGTCGTCCAGGTCGTCGGGCGGCGTCCAGGTCTCGTCCGCCGCCAAGTACAGCGCCCGGCGCTCGGCGTCGGCGTACGTGATGACGTCGTTGGGCTCGAACGCGGGCTCGAAAAGAACCTCGGCTTTCGTGAGCGTCGTCCCGTCGGGGTCGAACACGATCGTCTCCGTGTTGAGGTACACGGTTTCCTTCTCGTAGTACGTCACGGGGAAGACGAAGTTCAGGTCCTCCTGCACCGCGGCGACGCCTTCAGAGACCACGAAGCACGCCTGCAGGAACACGTTGGGCAAGTCGTTGGTGGGGTCGGTGGGGACCTCAACCTCCGGTCCAGCCGCGACCTGGTTGCCGCTGTCCACCACCTCCACCTCCGCGTCGCGCGCCTCGCCGGTGGGGTCCACGTCGGAGTCGGCGAACTGCGCGTCCGAGAGGGCGTCGGCGAAGTCGTCCGTCACCGGGTCCTCCACGTCTTGCAGGAGCTCGCGCCCCAGAAGCACGCGCCGGCGCTTCCTGGCGGTCTGGAACGCCGGGGGCACGCCGTCGTCGTTGATGGACATCAATTCCAGCTCCCCGATGGCGGGGAGGTAGATGGCGAAGATGTTCTCGTTCGCACCGACCACGCACCCGACCGTGATGTTCGCGCACCCCGGCAAGGTGAGCTCGTCCGTCTCCGGGTTGAAGTAGTTCTTCAGCTTGAGCTTGGCGCCCACGACAGACACCGGGAAGTCCACCGCGACGTCCGCCGGGGCGATGGTCAAACCCTTGAGCACGTCCGACGCGCTCGCCTTCTCCTTGAACGTGGGCGCGGACGTGGGGTTGTTCACGACGAGCGCCGGGTACGCCTGCCCGAGGAAGTACGTGCCCATGCGCTTCGTGGCGCAGACGACGCTCGTGAGCCCGGTGGTTTCGTTAACGTCGCCCCAGGTGAGGGTGAACCCGTCCTCGTCGCGCTTGGAAGCGGACCACCCGAACTGCGCGTGGTCGGCGCTGTACATGGCGTCCACGGCGTCGCGCGACCCGAAGTACGACTCGTCCACCTCGAAGGTAATCTCAACCGTCTCCGTCGTCGGGTCGAGGGTCGCACCGGTGCGCGCGCCGTTCACCAGGAGGAACGCCTCCACCTTCCAGTACTTGGTGAAGCGTTGGTACAGGCTCGGCAGCGCCGCCACCTCCGAGCCCGCCACCTCCGTGACGTCGATGTCGACGTCGATGGCGAGCGAACTCCAACCCGGCGCGGTCTCGGCGCCGTACTCCGTGAGCACGGTGTTGAAGCACGGCGGCGCGAGCTCGGCGTACGCGGGGTCGTCCGGCGCGGTGACCTCCGCGCACAGCGCGACGGTGCGCCGCCCCTGGTCGCCGTCTCTGAAAACGCCTGCCAGCACGACGTCTTTCGGCACGAACCAGTCCGTCTCGGTGAACGCGAGGGTCGACCCCGAGACGACGACGACTTGCCGGTCAGCCTCCGCCACCGGGACGTTTGTCGTCGCGGACGACTCCTCCTGCAGCAGCGCGCGTCTCCGCGCCGTCGCGTTGGGGTTGACGAGCCCGGTGGCGTTGCTCGCCTCGAACAGACGCAACGTGACCGTCCCTATGGGCTTGGACGCCATGATGATCCCGAACGACCCGGGGGGGGTGGGGACGCCCTCCTCCGCCGCGCTCGCGGGCTCCTCCACCAGAATCACGCCGGTCACGCCGTTCCCGAGCGAGAACCCGGGCGCGTCCGACTCGAGCATGGTCACCGCCAGCGCGCCGCCGCCCAGGTCGGGGTTGAGCGCGCGGTAGCCGGGCTCGTCCTCCTCGCCCTCGACGACGTGCCACACGACGACGTCCAAGTCGCCGTACACGGCGTTGTTACTCGGGAAGCGGAGCGAAAACGAAGCCACCGCGGGTCCCCCCGGCGTGAACGTGAACCGCTCGGGGGTGACGACGCCGCGTTGCCTCGTGCCCGGCGCGAACGTGGGCGCGACGGTCACCTCCTTCCACAGCCGGCCGGCGGGGCGGAGCGTGTACCGCAACGTCTGGAAGCGCTCGCGCACGAGCGCCGGCGCGAGCGGGGGCGACCCCGCCGGCGCCACGAGCCGCTCGCGCCCGGAGACGTCCGCGACGATCCAGCCCGGTTCCGGGTCGCCCTCCAGCACCACCACCGACAGAACGGGCGGAGGGAGGTTGGCGTACGCCGCGTCGCCGACGGAGGAGAAGGCGACGGCGACGTCGAACTCGACATCGCCGAAGTACGTGCCGTCGTCGCCCGTGACGAAGGTCACCTCCTTCTCCGTGCCGTAATCCTCCGGCCGGAACGTCACCGACGCCGGCTGGATCGCCAGCGACGCGTACGCGTGCGACCCGCCGGGGTCGGGGATCAGCGCGAAGTCCACGACGACGTTCGCGCGGGGCTCCGACTCGAGGCGCATCGTGACGACGTGCGCGCCGGCGCGCTCGCGGATCTTCACGCGCGAAAACGCGACGCCGGGGGTTTGTAGATCCGCGATGGTCACCGGTATGTCCGGGACGGAAATCGCGGCGTAGGGCGCGCTGCTGGAGGAGACGTCCACGACGAGGTCCACCACTCGGTCGGGGTCCGCGACGTCGCTGTACACGGGTATGAGTCTCACGGGAACCTGCGTGGCGTAGTTGGTCCGATTGAACGTCAGAACCACCGGCCCGCCGACGCCGCCGGTCGGACCGCCGGTCACCGCCATCCACGCGGGGTCGCCCGACCGCATCGTCACGATCACGTCGTCGCCGTCCGAGGGCGCGCCGGCGAGCCACACGAGCGCGTCCACCGGGACGTCCTCCGTCGTGGAGTAGCTCAGCACCGACTCGGGAACCTCGCCGTCGCACACCATCTCGCGCGTCTGCGGCGCCTCGCGCGGGTCGGAGATGATCACCGCGGCGACGTCGTTGTCCAGCACGGACGCGCGCAGCGGCTCGACGGCGGAGCCGTCGTAGCGGGGGTCGAGCGAGTTTACTGAAAACTCGACGCGCAACGCGTGCGGTCCCTCCACGAGCGCGTCGTCGACGGCGCGCACCTTCGTTTCGATCGGGACGGACCAAGCGTCCTTCGGGAAGGTCACGGTCAGGGACTCGGCGAACGCGAGCGCGTCGCTCTCCAGCGCGAACAGCAGCTGATCGGGCTGGCTCGCCGTGACCGTCACGGAGACGTCGTTTGTCGGCGGCTGCGTGAGCTGCAGCGCGACGACGTCGCCGATTTTGTCCCCCTCGGCAACCTCCACCGAGCTCCGCGGCGTCCAGACGCCCAGCGAGCTGAGGCGCCGCGAGCGCGCCTCCGTCTCGCGCTGCCCGAACCGGTCCCACGCGGAGAAGTACAGGTCGTACGGCGCGCCGGGGCGCAGGTCCGGCACGGTGAGCTTCTGGAGCCCGATGCCGCCGGCGGCGGCGGCGGGCGAGGGCGTGTCGCTCCCCGCGTACGCCAGGGAGCCGCTCGACGCCGCCGCCGCGCCGCCGGCGCCCGTGCCCGCGCGCACCTCCTCCGGCGTGGGCTCGGCGCTCCCCTGCGGCAGCGCCACGAAGTGCACCTCCGCGGGCTCGTTCAGCGCGACGTCGAAGACCATGTCCTCCGCGGAGACGACGTCCAGGTTGAGCCACAGGAACACCGGCGGCGAAAAGTCCAGCGCGAGGCGCGTCGCGGGGCACAAATCCGTACCTGACTGGTTCACCAGCGCCGTCAGCGCCTCCGCCGCGTTCCCCGCCAGGTCCGCCAGGACCACGGAGAACGAGATGCACCCGTTCGAGTCGACGTGCTCCGCGTCCTCCGCGAGCACGACGCGCGGGCCCACGCACCACCGCGCGCCGCCGCCGGTGACCATCGCCGGCGGGAAGGGGCCGAACCCGGTGAGCGTCGCGGTCGGCGCGAGCGTCGGCTCGGACGCGTTGACGCACAGCGTGACGGAGAAGGGCGAGCCGACCGTCGGATCGTACGGCGAGTCCGTGAAAACCTCCAGCGCGAGCGCCGCGGGGGGGGTCACGTCCACCGCCACCTTCTCCGGGTCGGAGGCGGAGAGGCACAGAGAGGCCTCGTCGGTGACGGTGGTCGCCACTCCGGCCGCGTCCACGAACGTCACGGAGAACGGCACGGGGTCGAGGTCCCCCCAGCCCGCCGCGACCGAAGCCGTCGCCTCCCAGCGCGCGGCGCGCCCCTCGGCGTCGACGACGGCGCCGGCGCGCGGCGCCGCCGCCAGCGCCCCGGAGGGGAACGACGCCGGCCCGACCGTCGCGGCGGTCACCGCGACGGCGCCGGAGACGTCCAGCTGCAGCGACACGGCGTCGCCCGCGCTGGCGAGCCCGGGATAGCCGGCGCGGTCGGACTGGAGGCACGCGCGCAGCGGCACGACGTCGTAGACGCGGTCGACGGGCGCGTCGTCGCCCTCGTCGGGGCCGGCGGCGTCGCACGACGTCGCGGCGTTGCCCGCGAGGTCCTCGGCGGTGACGCACACCTCGAGCGCGCCCGCCGGCGTATTCTCGTCGCACATCTCCGCGGACGCCGTCCAGACCTGCTCGGCGCCGACCACGTCCGCGGCGGCGACGGCGACGCCGGCGACGGTCACGCTCGGAGCACCTTTCGTCGGCTCGTTCGTCTTCACGGACACGCGGAGCTGGCAGCACGTCGCGCACTTCTTGTCGTCGGGGCCGGTGACGGCGCGCGTCGCGAGCGTCTCGAACACCGGGGGCGTGACGTCCACCACCACGGGCGCGTTGGGGGTGCCCACGTCGTCGGGGTCCGCGGGGTCCGCGATCACGGAGGGCCACACGTTCGTGTACGTCTCGTTCACCGTGGGCAGCTTCGCGCCGTCGCGCGCGACCACGCCGGAGACGAGCAACGTCACCGGCCCCTCCGGCGTGGAGGCGGTCACCGTCAGCGGACACGCGAACGCGCGGCCGCGAACGTCGGTGCGCGCCGGCGCGCACGCCGCGCCGCCCAGGGTGGTCTGCGTGGGCAGGTCCACCGCGCGGTCCATGAGCACCTCCAGGGTCACGACGTCGCCAGCCTTGGCGAACCGCGGGTCGTCGTTGGTGGTGGCCTGCGCGATGAGGACCACGTCCGGCTTGGCGTAATCGAAGCACACGCGGTTCGTGTCGAGATCCGCCGACGTCGCGCCCGTCACGCGGAACCCGGCGGCGTCCGTGAAGTCCGCCACCCAGCGCGCCGGCACGCCGATCGCGCACGGGTTCACGTCCTCCTCCGCTCTCGGGCTGTCCGGGTCCTCCTCGCCTTCCTCGAGCGCGATGAGATACGCGAGGTCAGGGTCGAGCTCGGTCAAGCCGGGGGACCGCACGCAGTGCCAGGTGGAGTTGGCCGCCGACGCGTCGTCGGCGGCTCCCGCGTCGTTGGCGACGCGCGTCGCCGCGACGGGCGTAGACGCGACGCCGGCGATCGTGCAGTTGGGCGCCGCCGAGGGCACGCCGGCCACCGTTAACGCGAGCGTCACCTCGACGCCTGGTCCGACCGTTAACTCGCCGGTCGCGGTCGTGAACGTCGCCTGCAACACACGCGCGGGCTCGGAAACGAGCGTGGCTTCGAGGCACGCCGACCCCGAGCCCGCGCTCGACCCGGCGACCCACCCGAACTCGTTCCCGAACGGATCGTCCCCGGCGTCGTCGCGCGCGCAGCACACCTCGCCGGTGAGCGCGCCGTCGGCCAAGCCGGTGGCCGTCGCGGAGGAGAGCGAGACGTCCACGCGCCACGATGTGGCGAGCGCCGTCGCCGCCGCGACCGCGTCGTTGTACGTGGCCCAGGCGCCGGAGCCGGGCAAGCCCGTGACGGCGTCCACGCCGCGGTCGAGGCACGCGTACGAGTTGGTGCCGCACGCGGCGCTCGCCGCGGCTCGCGCGGCGTCGCGCCCGCAGGTGTCCTCGCAGCAGTCCCCGCCGTCGAAGCACGGCGGGACGTTCAGGTCGGCGTCGCAGACGCCGTCGCCGACGCGCGCGTCGGCGCTCGCCGCGCACGGGTTCGAAGGGAGCGCCGGTCTGAACGTCGTCGCCGCCGCGCCGTCGGCGGCGGTGACGTTCGCGGCGGGGACGACGAACGTGCCTCCGGCGACGTCCGTGAACCGAACGACGGGTTTCGAGATGAGCCGCGCGTCGAGCGCGGCGACGAACCAGGTGGTGACGAGGTTGTCGTCGCCTGCGCTCGCGCGGAGCGTAGGCGCGCACGCGCCGCCGCGGTCGCCCTCGCCGTCCACGGCGAGGTTCGAGGCGGCGCCGTTCACGTGGTTGTCCACGCGCGAACGCACGGCGGCGTCGTCGCACGTGCCGCACGAGCCGCGGCAGTTGGGCCCGCTCGCCGCGCCGCACGCGCCGCCGAGCTGGAACAGAAGCCGCGACGTCGAGACGTGCTGCGCCAGGAACCACGCGCCGGCGTCGCGGTCAAAGTTCAGGAGCGCGTCTCTGAGCGCCTGCTCGGACGCCGCGCCGACGCGCGCCGGCGACGACACGTTCGCCCTCTGCTCGTACAGCGTGTACATCGTCGTGACCGGGTCGAGCTGCACGAACGTCGAGACGTCGTACGCGTCCACCGCGTCCCCCGAGGCGGCGTCGATGGTCGGGCTCGCGTCGCGCTCGAGCGCCGATTGCGTCGCGCGCGTCGCCGCGCACGCCGGTAACCAGTCGTCGCACGCGTCGGAGACGCCGACGTTGCCCGCGACGTCGGCGTGGCCGGTGGCGGCCCAGCCGATGTCGCCGCTCGCGGGCGTGAAGCCGTCCGTCACGGTCACCTCCGCGACCCACGTCGCGGCGTACGTCGCCGGAGCCGCGGGTCTCGCGAACCCGCGCGCGGCGACGCCCGCGCGGTGCACGGGCGAAACCGCCGCCGCCGCCGCGCCCGCGCCCGCGCCGAGCGTCACCGCCGGCGCCGAGACGAGCTCGTTCGCCTCGAACGTCAGACGCAACGTGTCCCCGGGAACCGCGAGCGTATCGTCGAAGGCGTTGTCTGAGACGAACGACACCAAACGAAGGACAGGCGGTGTGCCGTCGACGAGCGGCCGGTCAGAGTCGGGCCCCACCGGCCTTACGTACGTTTTCGGGTTTTTGTTCCCGTACGCGTCTTCGACGTCCGGACCGACGGTAAACGCCAGCGGGCCGTCGAGCGCGTCGAGCGCCACCGTCGTCGTCACCGTCCACGCGTCCGCGAGCGCGCCGTCCGTCGCCGCGCCGGCGGTGACGGCGAACGCGTCGGACGCCATCGCGACGCCGCCGATCGTGACGGGGGGCTGCGCCACCACCTCCGAGAACTCCAGCGAGAGCACCGCCGTCTGCCCCGGCTGGCGCACGGGCTGGTCGAAGTCCGCCAGCGTCAAGATGGGCGTCGTCGACTCGATCACGCACGCCGTCCCGGCGGCGACGGCGACCGAGGTTTCGGTGTACACATTATCGTTTACGTTGCCGTACCTGTCCTCCAGGGCCGTGTACGTGTACTCCAGCGCGGTGTTGGCTTCTAGGCCCCTCGGCACGACGCACCGCGCCGCCCAGGAGAGGGAGTACCGCGCGGTGGTCAGCGCCGTCGCGCCCGGCGCGGTGACTCGTTCGGGCGCCACCGCGTTCCCCATGCACGTGAACGTCGGCCGCGACGTCTCCTCGTCGAAGGTGACGGTGATGACCGCCGCGTCGCCCCCGCCGAGCTCGCACGGGGATGTCGCGGGGTCCCGCACGGTGGTCACGGCAATCGGCGCCGGCGCCGTGTTGTCGATGACGACGTTCGCGAGGTCCGCGCCGATCCACGCCGTCTTCGTGGGGCAGGCGTTGGCGCCTTGCGTCGCGCTCAGCGACGCCGGCGCGCCGCCGACGCCGAACGGCGCCATGTCCGTGCACCCGCCGAGGGAAAAGGCGAGCACGCCGCTCGGCAGGTACGGCGCCAGGCCGGGCGCGTACGTGAACGTCCAGTGCGTGTCGCAATTCGCGTCCGCCGCGAACCGCCCGGACGTCGGGAACACCTCGATCGCGGGCTTGGTCGACGCGGGGAGCGCGTCGAACTCCGCCTGGCCGCCCGCCGCCCAGGTGAGCGTCACCGCCGGCTGCGTGACGCACTCGCTGGCGATGACGCCCACCACCAAGCCGCACTTGGGCCCGACGATCTTGTTCCCGGGGCACCGGCGGGACGTGCCCCGGACCACGGTGAACTCTGGCGGGGTGTCGTCCGCGGTGGAGAAGCACACCACGGACGCGGCGTCCGCCGCCGCGCCCGTCGCCGGCGCCGCGTACAGGCAGTAGTGCGACGCCGACGTCAAACCGGTGACCTGCACGGGTCTCTCTTCGCTGTCCGCCGCCACCGCACCGCACGTGTGCGCCTGCGCACCCGGAGTCGCGCCGCCGCACCACAGGTTGCCCGTGAAGTCCGAGGACGTCGGCGCGCAGGTTTGCTCTTTCGTGCGCGCGGGCGCGTCCGCCGCGCTCGTCGCCTCCGCCATCTCCAGCACCGCCCAGCACGCCGTCGTGCTGCCGTCGCCGTGCTGCAGCGAGAAGGAGGCGCTCGTCGGCTCCGACGCCAGCAGCGTCGGGACGAGCGTCGGCGCCGTCGCCGCCGGCAGGTACGCGTCGGCGGCGGGCTCCGGCGCGCACGGCCCGCACTCGCCGCCTTCGTCGCACAGCTCCCACTCCACCTGGACCACGCCGTCGCCGGGCGCGGCGAGCCAGGAGGCGGGAACGTCCACGCGCACCGCAGTCTCCGCCGGCGCGTCGGTCGCCGCGGTCTGGCCGGTCACCGCATCGACGGACGCGTCGACGGCGTCGCAGGCGTCGCCGGACGCGCCGCCGCGCTGGCAGGCGCGCGCCGTCCACTTCACCGTGCCCGCCTCGGACATGCGCACCGCGAACGTCGCCGAGGTGGGCGAGGCGGAGATGAGCGCCGGCGGCGCCAGGCACGTGGGCGGCGAGACGTCCAGCGTCAGGCTGGCGAGATCCACGCACGTCGACGCCTTGTTGCCGGCGACGTCCACCACGCCCACGCACGCGCGAAGGGCGCCCGACGCGAGAAACTCGCGCTCGCGCGCGTCGAACGCGCGCGTGCCTTTCCACGCCGATCGGTACTCGGCGAGGTCCGCGGGGTCGGGCCATTCCAGGCGCGGGTCCACCGCGCACGTGCCGTGCGCGTCCCCCCCGTACCGCACGCCGCGGCAGGTGAGCGGCACGGCCGCCACCGAGAAGGAGGTCACGACGACGTCCACGTTGCTCGTGGCGTCCACTTCGACGACGCTCCCGACGGTCACGACGCCGCTCGCGCCGAGCCCGGAGACTTTCGTCCCGGTGATGGTCACCAGCACCGGCGCGTTCCGCCAAACCGGCCCGGAGCCGGCGACGACGGTCGCGCCGTGGCCGTCGGTGAAGAGGGGGTGGTACGACTTCTCCGCGAGCGCGACTGAAAACGGCAGCGCGCCGTCCGGCTGGGGCACGAGGCTCTGGCCGTCGATCCGGAGCAGAGACGTGAACGTCGCCGGCACGTCGGGGTAGACGCGCGAGAAGCCGCCCGCCGAGCCCGGCGCGTACGGGACGGCGGCTTTCGGCAGCCGCTCGCGCGCCGCGATGACATCCGTGGCGTGCTTCGCGAACGTCACGGAGTCGCCGGCGGCGTACGCGACGCGCGCGGCGACCCGCGCGGAGCGCTCCAGCGCCGTCGCGCCGACGTCGTATTCAATCGCGATGTCCTTCGCCGCGACGGCGACGCCGCCGACGGTCGCGCTCGAAACCTCCACGGGCTTGTTCGCGGTGATCAGCACGTACACCGTCGATCCCGGCGCGGCGGTTTCCGAGGTCACGACGCCGTCGTCGCGCTCGGCCCAGGAGGTGGCGGCGGTCGTGAGCGCCAGCGCGGGGGGCAGCAAGCACCCGCCCGCGACACCAGACGCGCCCTCGGAAGGCGAGTCGAACGAAGCCGAGCAGCACAAGCCGGCGTCGGCGCAGCAGTCGCCGGCGACGACGCAGCTCGCGTCGCAGCCGCACCCGGAGGACGCGACGCCGCCGCACCGCCCGGCGCAGGAGGTGGCCGCGTCCAGCCCGGGCGTGAAGTCCTCGTACGCCAGGGTCGCGTCCCCGGGGAGCGCCGCGGCGAGCTTCCCCGCCGTGCGCACCTCCGCGCTCACCGCGTGCGCCGCGTTCGCGGCGAGCCCGGGGAACTCCGAGGTGGCCAGCGTGATCGTGGCGCCGGTGCCGGCGCCGCGACCCGTCTGGCACAGCCCGCAGCTCCGGTCGCAGCTGTGCCTCCACTCGCAGTCGGGGCACAGGAACGCCTCGCAGGCGCCGCGGCGCGCGGCGAACGCCTCGCACCGCGCCACCGGCGCGAGGTCCGCGCACCCGGAGAGCACGAAGGCGCGCCCGGCGCCGGGCAGCTCGGTGACGTGCGGGACGCCGCCGAAGGAGATTTTTTCCAGCGCCGTCGGCGTCGAGGAGGAGAGCGTCACGGTGAACCACGAGCCCGGGTGCGTCGCCGCCGCCTCGGAATCCGCCGCGCACGCCGCGATGGCGGCGGCGCTCACGGACGAGTCCGCGCACGCGTGCGGGACCTTCGCCACGGCGACGCTCGTGGGCGCGGCGACGTTGTCGTAGAAGAGCCAGCCGGGCTCGCGCCGCGTGAGCAAGTCGCCGAACCCGAGGCAGTACCGCGTCGTCGCCAACGCGTTCCCGGCGGCGTCCGAGGCGTCGTCGGGGAAGTCCAGGCACAGGAGGGACGTCTGGCAGCTCGCCGGCGCGGCGGCCGCGATCGCGAGGGTGTCGTCCAGCGTGAACGTCGCGGTGTACGTGTTCGCGGCGACGCCGTTACCGACGGGCACGACAGCGGTCGTCACCTCGAGGCTCGCCGCCGCGTACGGCCCGCACGACTCCGCCACCAGGCGCGCGTCCGGCGCGAGGAGCGACGCGGCGCCGCCATTCACCAGCGGCTCCGTCGCCACGAAGGTCACCGCGGCGGTCTCGCCGTCTCGCGCGACCGGCCCGTCCTCGGGGCTCGACGTGGACACCAGCCGCACTGAGGTGATCACAGGCGGGCTCAGGTCCACGTACACGCGCTCCTCCCACTGCGAGACGGTCGCGACGCCGCCGACGACGGCGATCGCGCCGGCGGCGGGGCACGCCGAGACGTCGAACTTGACCAGGCACGTCCCGACGTCCCCGAGGCAATCGGTGGAGGTCACCAGCGAGAGCTTCCAGTTCACGGACGCGCCGTCCACGAACCCGGAGCCGTCCGCGGCGGTGGCGTCCGCGGGGACGACGCGCGTCACCGTGACCTTGCCGTTCGCCACGGCCGTATCGCTGGCGCCGACGACGACGGCGACGTCTGAGCCGTCGTCGGCGGCGGCGACGCCGGCGACGGACGCCGATGCCACTTCCAGCGCGGTGGACGCCTGCAGGGTCAGCGTGAACGTGTGGCTCGGGCCGGCGACGCGGTCGTCCAACGCGTTGTCCGAAGAAGTGACGCACGAGTACCCGACGTTGTAGCCGTTCCCCCACATCGCATCCAACGCCGCCGCCGAGGAGGCGGACTGCGTGGTGACGGTTTTCCCCTCCGCGAACACCGCGGTGACGAAGCCGCTCGCCTGCGCGTTGCCGACGACGTCCGCCACCGGGCCGATGGTGATTTGCAACGCGCCGTCCAGCGCCGGGACGGTGCTCCCGACCACCAGCTCGTACGTGACGACGTTGTAGTACACCTGTTTCGGCTCGATCCGAGCGCCGGTCGCGGTGAAGAACGCCGGCGCGACGTTCGGGTCGATCTGCTCGTCGAACGTCGCCGTCACCGTCACGACGTCGCCGCGCGCGGCGACGAGCGCCGCGTCGTTCGACTGGGGCGACGAGACGGACACCGCCACCTCCGCCGCGGTGAGCATCGCGGGCGGCGTGCTGTCCACCGCGACCCACACCGAAGATCCGGGCTGGTCGAAGTTGGCGACGCCGTCGCGGTTGCACGAGCGCGCCGGATCGAACGCGGGGCCGACGCGCGCGACGACTTCGGCGACATCCGCCGATACCGACGCGGCGCCGAAAAAACCCTCGTTCGCGACGCTCGTGTGCGAAACCGTCTCCGCGCCCCACTGTCCGTCGTACGCGCTCATCGCCTGCCACTTGATCCGGATCGGGCCATCCGGCTGCGCGCCCGCGGAGTTGTCCAGCATGGCGTCCGTCAACACGACGCGCGCCTGGTGGTACACGTGGCCGACGGCGCTCAGGTACACGCGGTCCTCGGCGTCCGAGCACGTCGCGAGGGGCACCGTCGCGCCCGGCTCGTCCAGCAGCTTCTTCCGCCGCGCGCACAGGCGCTTGACGCGGAACCCGCCCGGACCCTTGAGCGCCCAGAACCCCGAGCAGGGCGCGGAGTCGGCGCCGCCGTCCACGGAGACGCGAGACGCGAAGTTGCCGTTGATGGTGGCGTCCAGGAAGTCGTCGTCGGCGTCGAACCCCTCGGCCGGCTTCGTGAACGTCTCGTCCAGCGCCACCAGGCCCCTCTCTTCGAGCCACGCCGCGAGGTTCCCGGCGGCGCACGGCTTGTACACCCGGTACGCGGGCGCCACGGACTCGTGCCTGACCACGGAGGTGGTGCGGAAGGCCCCGACCCACAGCCTGACGCGCAGCACGGGCTGGTCGAAGTACATGTGGAACACCACGTACTCGCCCGCCTTCACGACGCGGCGGTACATGTTCCACGTGAACGATCCGGGCTCGGCGTAGAGCTCCACCGCGGCGGGCGCGGCGTCGTTGGGCTGCTCGACCCCCGCCGCCGCCGCGTTGTTCACGTCCTTACCCGCCAGCGCGACGGGCGCGCGGATCACGGCGTCCCCGAACGCGGCGACGCGCTTCGTGACGCTCTTCGCCCGCGCGTTGTTCACGACAACAGGGTCCAGCTTGAAGTAGTTCCGCGTTCCGGCGCCGTCCGCCAGCCCGGCGGCGTCGCGCGCCTCGGGGAGCGCCAGCCCGAGCACGCCCCAGCCTTCGCGGCACCAGCGCGCGTGCGCGGGGATCCAAAACGACCCGTCCCCGCGGTCCTCCGCGCGGCAGTCGTTGCGCCTCGCGAACGCCAGCGCGCCCCGCCCGACCACGTCGCACGGGTCCGCCAGCGTCGCCGTCGCGCGCCACTCGCGCGCCAGCTCGGTCCTCTCGAACGCGTCGCGGCCGCCCCAGCCGGCGGCGCGGCTCACCAGTTCCTGCGCGCGCGGGCGGAACTCGCGCTGGCGGCACTGCGCCTTCCCGGTTTCCACGGCGCGCGCCAGCGCGCGCAGGTTCGTGTCGCTCTGCCGGACGTGCTGCCTCCCCCCCGAGGCGAGCTGGAAGTACGCGCCGTACGGGCGCGTCACGGGCTCCGTCCAGGCGACGTCCGCGATGACCACATCGCCCAGCCGGAACGCCGCCGCGCCGGCGCGCATCAAGTCGACGCCGTGGAACGCGTCGGCGACGCCGCGCGCGTTCTCCGCCGCGACGGTTTCGGACACGTGACTCAGCGCCACCGCCTCGCCGGGCGAGGCGGCGGCGTTCGCCGTGGCGGCGCCGTCCGAGGGCCGGCGCGCCGCCGGCCTCGGCGCGAAGGAGTCGAACACCACGGGTTCGGCGCGGAGGCGGTCGTCCAGGGACGACGCCGCGCTCGAGCCCGCCGGCGCGCCCGCCGCCGCGAACGCCGGCGTCCCGCGGTTGCCCGCGGCGTCGGCGAAGGAAATCTCAAACGCCAGCGTCCCTTGTCGGATCACCTCCGCGGTGAGCGCGGCGTACGCCACGCCGAACGCGTCGTCCGTGGGGGGGTACGCGGCGGCGTCGTCGCGCGCCTCGAACTCGGCGCGCCACGCGTCGCGCACCGCCTTCACCAGCGGCGGCGCCGGGTCGTCGCGCGACATCAAAACCGTCGCCTCGAGGCCGCCGATCGTCGCGACGACTTCCGACAACGGCTCCGTCGCGCGAAACACCGTCGCGACGACGTCGCCCACGGAGGCGTGCTTCGCGGCTGTCACCACGACGTCGTCCGAGTCCACGCACGTCGCCGGCGCGCGCGGGTCCAGCGGCGAGAGGTACGCCACGTTCACCACCAGCACGTCCACCAGCTCGGGCGGCGTGGCGTCGAAAATCACCAGCGCCTTGTCGGCGCCGCGCGGCGTGTCGGCGGCGATGAACCCGCGCGTCGGCTCCGTCAACGCCGCCGGCGGCGCCGCCGTGACGTTGAGCTGCCCGTCCGCGAAGCCGTGCGCGGCGCGCAGCACGAACGTCGCCTCCCAGAAGCGCCCGGCGCCCACCACGAGCCCCGGCCGCACGGGAACGCCGTTCACCGCGATCGTGGGTCTGTCGATGGGGCGCCCGCTCTCGACGCGCACGGCGAGCGCGTCGCCGACGCGCGCGACTTTGTTGGGCGTCGCGCGGATCGCCGAGCCGTCCGCGGTGGCCACGGAAGACAGCGCCGGGTTGGAGGAGGTGACGCGCAGCGTCGTGACGGCGCCGTACAGCTTCATCACCTGCACGCCGTACGTGCCCTCGGCGACGCCGCGCCCGGTGACCGCCATCAGGTATTCCGTGTCCGCGGCGGCGTCGAAGAGCATGTCCCCGCACCGCCGCGACGCGAACGCGCCGCAGGCGCTCTGGCGCCAGCCCGCGTACGGCGGGAAGCCCAACGCCGTCTGCGCGTCGTTCTCCGCCGTCACGGTGATTCCCAGCACGGTCACCGCGTCCGCGGTGAGCGTCACGCCCGCCGCGGCGCTCAGCGTGACGGTCACAGCCGTCCCGGCGGCGAGCCGGCCAGTCTCGAACCCGGCGTCGCCCGCCGCGCCGCCCGCGGGCGACGGCAACGACCAGTCGCCGAGGGAGACGGCGGCGCCGCCGGCGACGGTTGTCGTCGCCGCGTACCTCTCCGCGCCGGTCGCCTCCGTGTTGTACGCGAGGCGCACCTCGTACCGCGCGTCCACGTCCTCGCGCCAGGGCGTGAAGTCGAACGAGATGGTCTCGTCCGCGGCGACCGTCACCGCCGACGCCGCGATGGACTCGTGGTCCTTGGTGTATATCGCCAGCTCGCTGGGGAACGTGGAGTCGCACGCGCGGATGCGCAGTTTCTGCGCGTACGAGACGTCGTGCGTGAACGCGAAGAGCGCGAAGCCGCCGCCGCCCGCGGCGGCGTCCGCCGCGCCGCGGCACCGGTCCTCCAGGCTCGGGAACGGCCACGCGGCTTTGCCCACGGTGGAGCCTTGAAGCTGAAACGGGATGCCCCGCGTCTTGCTGGACGCGCCGACGTCCCGGTACGTCCCCGCGATGTAGCGCACCTCGTCGGCGACGTCGAACTCCTCCTCGACGTACTCCGGCGCCGCCGCCGCCGCGAGCCGGAACGCCGCCATCGACGGGAACGACGACGCCGTCGAGTCGAAGACGGCGACGGTGTCGCGCAACGCCGCGTCGCTCGCCGCGGAGATGGCCGCGCCGTCCCACGCCGACGCCGACGCGTCCAGCGTCGCCGCGCGCTCGTAGAGGCGCTCGTTCGCGAACCTCGCGCGGCAGGTGTCCGCGAAGGGGCCGGCCACCGCGCCCCCCAACGTGACAACCTGCGCGACGCACGACGCCTCCAGGTCCGCGCCGGACACGCCGCCCACGCGCTCTGTCTGCACGCACTGTCTGCACGCGGCGGTGCCGACGGCGATGGACGCGTCGGTGGGTGCCTCCAGCGCGAGCGCGGCGCGCGCGGTCGTGCAGTAGCCCTCGGCGACCGGCGAGGTGATCGCCGTCGGGCACGCCGCGAACCACGGCGTGGCGTTGTCGACGCACGTCACGACGGCGTTGACGATATCCCCACCGGCGCCCCCGCACGCGGCGTCGGCGACGGCGACGCCGTCCGCGGCGGGCACCTTGACGTTGACGTCGAGGCGGTACGCGTCCGCGCACGCCGCGCACTCAGTGGCGACGACCGTGACGACGGTGCCGTCGATCCACGTCGCCGTCGCCGCCTTCGAGCTCACGCCCGTGGCGGAGAATGCCGTCTGCGCGAACGCCGTCACCACCGGCGCCGCGTCCGTGGTCCCCGCGTACGGCAGGGAGGTCACGACGCCGTCCACGGCGAACGTCATGTTCGCGTAGAGCACGAGCGCCGCCGAGCCCGTCACCGCCTCGAACGCCACCGCCCGCACGTACGGCGCCGCTGTATCCGCCGTCATCGCCGTTCGGACGAGAATATTTTCAAACAAACGCACGTCTGCGCCCACGTGCAGGTCGTCGACCGCGGCGGCGGCGCAGTCCGCGTCGCTCGCTTTGCCGCGCGGCGTCGCCTCCGCCAGAATGTTCTGCGCGGAAGTCCACGCCGAGACGGTCATCTCGCCAACCACCGAGCACTGCGCCTCGACGCGCGGCGAGTGCGGCGGGACGTCGTCCATGGCGAAGCAGTCCACGACGCCGCAGTAGCCCCAGATGGGTTCGTCGCGGCGCCGGTCGGGGACGGAGATGCCGACGTCCGCGTCGCGGTCCACGTAGCACCAAGGCAACACGTCCGAAGTGGGGTTGCGGCACTCGTTGTGGTCGCCGATGCCGAAATCGGCGTACGACGCGGGGTCGATCCCGTGCGCCACCGGCGTCTGCGCGGACCACTTCTGGCACTTCCGCCCGTCCAGCGTGCGCGTCTCGCCCCCGCGGTACGCCGTGGGATCCGCGCTGTCGTAGCACGACGCGCTCCCCGCCTCCTCAGCCGCCGCGCAGTGCGGGTAGTCCACGAACCCGTCCGCGCACGCCCCGCAATCATCCCCCGAGAACCCGGGCGCGCACGCGCACGCGGTGGTGGACCCGTCCGCCGCCGCCGCCGCCGCGTCGCAGACGCCGTGGCCGTTGCACTCGGTGGCCGCGTCGCACGCCACGTCGCACTGCTCGCCCACGAACCCGGTGTCGCACACGCAGCGACGCAGCGCGTCGTTGTAGGCGCCGTTCGGGGAGCAGAACGCGTCGCGGACGGCGCCGGTGGCGGGCTCCGCCGTCTCGCACAACGCGCCGGCGAATCCGGGCGGGCACTCGCACGCCGCGGTGACGTCGTCGCACGTCCCGCCGTTCGTGCACGCGCACGTGTTGCACCCCTGGCCCGCGTACCCGCCGCGGCACGCGCACGCCATCAGCCCGGACGCCGCGTCGAACGCGCACGTCCCGCGCGACGCCGGGCACGTCCCCGCCGCGCACGTCGCCGGCTCGCACACACCCCCGGGCCCGGTGTTGGCGTAGCCGTCGTCGCAGTCGCACTGCGCGAGGTTCGAGCCCGCGGGGGGGCACGTGCCCCTGCCTCCGCACAGCACAGCCTCGATGGACCCCGGGTCCGCCGCGAGCGCGGGCGGACCCGCGCCGGGGCAGTACGACTCGCAGTTCTCCCCGGTCCAGCCCTCGCGGCACGCGCACGTCTCGCCCTCCAGCCGGCCGGTGCACACCTGCATCTCGGCGCCGGACTTCAGGCGCGTGACGCGCGCCAGCCCGCACGCGCACGTCGGCGAGGCTTCCTCCTTGACGACGTTGCAGTCCTCGCCCTCGAAGCCGGGCTTGCAGTGGCACGTCCCGTCGCGCGCGTCGCACTTGCCCCGGTCGGCGCACGGCGCCGCGGCGCTCGGGCCCTTGCACTGAATCTCGCACGCCTCGCCGGCGAAGCCCCGGTCGCACGAGCACCGCCGCGAAGCCGCGTCGCAGGCGCCGCGCCCGTTGCACGTCGCGGCGACGGGCTGGTGGCCCACCACCGCGGGCACGCCCGATTTCAGCCGCGCGCCGGGGCACGACCTCGCCGCCTCGCACGTCGCCGCCGCCTCGGGCGCGTGGAACGTGGACGCCACCGCCGCGGCGAAGTCGGACGCGGCGCACTCGGCGTCCCCGCCCTTCGCCATACGCCCGGCGACGTCCGCGCCGTGGCACGTCGCCGAGCTGTGGCACCAACCGCAGCCCGGCCTATGCGCGCACGCCGCGCACGAGACGGCGTCTCCGCACGCCTCCAGGCACTCCCCGACGGCGTCCGCCGTCTCCGGGCAGGCGCTCTCCTGCGCGCGGGCCAGGCACCGCTCCGTGGACGCGCACCACGCGCACGCGTCGTCCTCCCCTCCCGCGCACGCGCCGCACGTGGCGCGCGCGGCGCAGTGGTCCGCGCAGGCGCGCGCGCACAGGCGCACGCCCGAGCCCCGCGCGGTGGCCGCCGCCGTGACGTCGGTCCAGGCCACGGCGCCGGTGGCGTTGTCGTACGAGCCAACCTCCACGGCGTCCACGCCGACGCCCAGCTCCCAGCGGAGCGAGGCGCACGCGCCCGTCCCCGGGAAGGGGCCCAGCACCGCGCCCTCGGGCGCGCGCGCGCCCCAGGCCCAGCGCAGCGCGGCTTGCCCGTTGACGCCGTCGAACGCGAAGCAGTCCTCCGCGGACGCCGAGTCGAGCGCGCACGCGCCGACAGTCGAAACCGCCGCGGGGGTCTTCGGGTGGAGCAGGCCCGCGGGAGCGGTGTTCCCCGCGTTGTTCGGCCGAGACGAACCGTCCGCCAGGTCGCGCCCCACGATCTTCACCCCGACGCGGCCCCCGCTCGCGTCGCCGCGCGCGCCGTTGACGAGCACCAGGTACGACTCGCCGCCGGCGTCCCGCGCCACCACCGCGCGGCTCGTGCGGCTTTTGCCCAGGTTGGCGAAGGACGACCCGGTGGCGCTCCCCGGGTTGAAAAGCAGCTCGCCGCCCGTCAGCGTCGCCGCCGAGCACGCGCCCGTCTCGGGATCCCACGTCCGGCCGGACGCCGGCAGCGCGAACGCCTCGGCGTCCGCGCCGGCGCCGAGCCCGAGGCACGTCTTGGTTTTCGGGTCCGTAGACGCGGGGTGCGACAGGGGGAACTCCTCCACCGGCGACACCGTCGCGCGCGTCGCGTGCGCGCCTTCGGTCTCCCACGAAACGCCGACGCACGTGTCGCTCACCGCGCCCGCGTCGGCGCGCGCCTGCGCGCGAGACGGAGATGGCATCGGCGACGAGACGGAGATGGCATCGGCGATTCGCCATGATTGTGGGAAGGAGGGGACACGAGCGGTCAGCGACGTTTCGCGTGTTGTTCAGCGACGGTTCGCGCGGGTTCGGCGACGGTGACGCGCGACGAGCGCGCGCGCGCGCGCGGTCGATGGAACGTTCGCGTACGCGGGAAGGGGGGGGGGGAGGAGGCACGCGTGCCGTGTCCGAGAAAACATCCGGCGGATCACTGCGCGGTGGTTAGCACGCGTTTCGTCCGCCCGCGCGTCGCGGGTTCGTACCGTCACCGCCGCGAGCACCGCGAGCGCAGTCACCGCCGCGGTCGCGTGCCATCGCGCGACGCGCGAGGGACGCGCCGGTCTCGGTGAGCCCGGCCCTACCCCCCCCCAGCGCGTCGAGCTCGACGCCATCGGCCCCGCTCCGGCCGCGACGCAAGGGACGCGCGCGGTGCCTTCACCGACGCGCCGACCCGCGCGCGCGCACGACGCGAAGACACCTCCCGACGGTTACGGCGTCGGGTGCTCTTCGCGCGGCCTTCGCGCGGTTCGCGGACGAGGAGACGCGCCTTCGTGGCTCGCTCCGCGTCGTTGTGGCGACGCACGAGGCTGTTTCAACTTCAACCGAGTCGAAGGCACAGTGTCGGCGTCACGCGCATCTCCAGCTTCGGGAAAAAGCCGGGTCATGACCTTCGTAACATCCGGGCGACTTCTTGATGACTGATTCCCCATACGTACTCCGAATTTTCCCAACTACTCCGTACG
>Ga0181559_10001089_pt1 | contig 26417 bp, 22 predicted proteins | sample 011ome_21_FD_133752 | JGI IMG/M metagenome (GOLD analysis project Ga0181559, IMG submission 133752) | Coastal salt marsh microbial communities from the Groves Creek Marsh, Skidaway Island, Georgia - 011508AT metaG (megahit assembly) | ecosystem: Environmental > Aquatic > Marine > Intertidal...
GTTGACCAGTTGCACCTATATCACCTTGTGGTCCTTGTGGTCCTTGTTGACCAGTTGCACCAGTGGCACCAATTTCACCTTGTGGTCCTTGTGGTCCTTGTGGTCCTTGTTGACCAGTTGGTCCTTGCGGTCCTTGTGGTCCCTGTTGACCAGTTGGTCCTTGTGGTCCTTGTGGACCTTGCTGACCTGTTGCACCAGTAGCACCAATTTCACCTTGTGGTCCTTGTGGTCCTTGCTGACCTGCTGGGCCTTGTGGCCCCTGTTGACCGGTTGGTCCTTGTGGGCCTTGTTGACCAATTGGTCCTTGTGGGCCTTGTTGACCTTGTTGACCTGTTGCACCAGTGGCACCAATTTCACCTTGTGGTCCTTGTGGACCTTGTGGACCTTGTTGACCAGTTGGGCCTTGTGGGCCTTGCTGACCAGTTGGACCTTGTGGACCTTGCTGACCTGCTGGGCCTTGTGGTCCCTGTTGACCAGTTGGTCCTTGTGGTCCTTGCTGCCCAATTGCACCAGTTGCGCCAATTTCACCAGCAGGACCTTGTGGGCCTTGTTGACCAGTTGCACCTATAGGACCAGAGCCGCTTGATATAGTAACCGTTACGTCTTCATTACCAGGGCCAGTTGAACCAATGGAAACACCAGTTCCTGTGAAATTAATCTTAGATACATCAGTAGTGACACTAACACCGCTATCTTCTATTTCTATATTTTGTCCGCCACCGCCACCAGTTGCACCAACATATCTAAACCCTGTAATATAGAGATCAAAGCCGCCTGGATAATTTCCTCCAGTATTACTACTTATTGCTGATGCTAGATCATTTGCAATAAACAAAAGACCCATATCATAATTAAAAACCCAACCTACATAACCTGGATTATTATCTTGTTCTGCTGTTGTTAATATTTCTTGGAAAGTACCAGGAGCCCCATTAGGATCACCGCTATAAAGTCTAACACTATAGCCTATTGACGGTGCACCTGATGCTTGTGGTATTGATGGAGGTTGAATCCAATTTTGCTTTACACCTGATGAAGGGTCATTCAGTGTATTATAAGATATCCATGTATTATCTGCACCCGCAGTTACCCTACTTAACTGTACTGCATTGGCTCCAAGTGAAAGATCTTCAATGTTTGTAGGATCTGCTGCTGCGTTAGATTGTGCAGTTGCTAAGTTACCTGCAATTGGGATAAGAGAATAATTGGTTAAAATTCTTTCAGGTAATACCTTTGGGCTAAATGATAATTTAGATTCGTACCACCTTGCCCCTGAATCTGCATCTATGACACCACCTGCCTGTACCTTAAAGGTTAACTTATTTACTTCAGTTGTACTAAATCCCATTTAACTAGTTTCTTTTTATATTTATTCTCATCCAGTTTGTTGACTACCGTCACTGAAGTTAAGAGTAGCTATAATTTGATCAATTCTAATAGAAGAATCGATTATTTGAATTTCTACATAGAAACCTTCAAGTGCGTTGCTGCCACCGAATGTACCACTAATGACATTACCAGGCGTTGATCCTGTTCTACATTGAGCAGAGCCATCGCCTGCATCGACGCTTGACGGTGGATCGGTATAATTTGCAAAATTAAAACCACTGCCGTGTAATGAATGAGGAACCGCGCCATAACCAACATTAGTTGATACTGGGGCTGCCTTCTTTCTTATGTATATTTTTAAATCTTCGTTTGCCAAATCAGTAAATGCATCACTTACAAAGTTACCACTAAATGATAACTCAAAACTTGTAATAACTTTTGTAGGTTGAGTAGTAGTTTCAAATAATCTGTGGTAGGTTGCAGTATCGCTATAACCTGAATAATTAGGATTAGCCCCACCTTCGTCTGGCTGATACGTTATTAGATTGTTAATCACTGTTGCATATGCTGGGCTGTTTCCGTTGTCCGCAAAGAATTTATCAGCCCTTACTAAATTACTTCCTACAACACATGCATCGTCAAACGGACTAGAAGATCCGGTCTGGTTTGATATTCCACTACCTAATGAAGGTACTGAATTCCATGTACTGTATGATGAAGACCCTCTCGTTAACCTAAACTCCTCATCATCAAATCTTTCTCTTAAAGAATTTGAATTACCTGTTGTACTATAGGTATCTATTAAAATAGAAGATCCTGGTGATGATGGCTCCGAACTCGCATTCCAAGGATCATATACCTTAGAAGAAATGGTTGCATCATTGTTTCTAAATCTAAAATTATTGTTTGTTATTTGCCAGTCATTGTAACTAAAGTTAATATTAAGCTGATTCCAATTATTTGACCAATTTGTAAATGTACCTACTGAAGGATTCCATGCGGTTAATTCAAGATTGGATAATCCATAATCAGCACCAGTGGCTCTAAAGTTCCAAACAGCAGCGCCAGATCTACCTTGTGTATTGGCATTTAAATTATCTATGTCATTTACATTTACTGTAAATGCAGACCCTGCTATATAATATTCAACCCCGCTTATATATTTTGTTAATATTGAACCAGCACTTTCATTGATTTCAACAGTACCATTAATTGAAGGGGTAGATGGATACCCACCTAAGCTATTAGCATCAAAGAAAACATCAGATTGTGTATATGTATAACTTCCACTGCCATCTGTTGTAGTATCAACTGACATAGAAATTTCTACATGATAACGCCCACCAATTAAACCTGCATCATTAAAAACATCTGCCATTATAACTGATACGGTTGCTATTGCTTGCCTTCTCGTTGAATCGGTTGTCATACTTGATACTGTAACCGAAATATCACCATCGACATTAGTGTTAGTTCCGTTTTGGTAAAGGGTTGGTGTGGTATATGTTTTAAGTACGCTCACACCATCAGCATCGTATACCGTTACCGTTATATCTGCATCGCCTGATGCACTTAAACTAAATCCTGTTACCCTCTCTGCTGTTGAAAAATTAACAGTACCAGTAGTAGAATTATCGTAAGCAGATTGAACAGTACCTGCCCAGCCGCCAGTTTTAAAAGGTGAACCTTCGGTAGTAGGGGAGCTTATTCTTACGTTCTGTCTGGTAATACCACTTTCGCCTACGGTACCATTTGTAGTACCATCGGTTGTATTAAAGTGAGAAGCAAAGGTTGGAGATGGGATAAAAACATTTACCTTACCAGGTGTACCACTATCCTCCGCTAAAACATCATTTCCAATAAAATTAAATGTTTTGTACGTACCCACAGCAGACCCTTCGTCTTCTACGTGGATACCGGCAAACGTTAATTCATTAAGACCATTAAAAATAAGGTTAGTTTGTGAAGTATCTAAATCAATTGATACCTGTTCATCTGAACCAACTGTTGTAATATCAATACCTTGTCCTGCAATAACAGAAGAACCGCCTCCACCTGTAGAAGATATAGTAATAGTATCACCACTTGGTGTACTAACTGTTGTTAATGTAACATTTGAACCTGCTACAAGCACTGGGTTATATGCAGCCTCAATAAACTCATCCAATGTAGCTTGTGTTATTAAGTCGCCACTTTCAAATAGTTCCTTTAATTGATATTTAGGTAGTACAGCCATTTATACTTTATTTATTTCGTATGAAGAAGATCCATAAATTTATCAAAGGATAAAAGTAATACTTTTTTCTTCTTCTTTTTCTTTTTTCCTTCTGGTGCATCTCCGCTACCAACCTTTTGTGTTGCAAAAGAATTAGCAGAGCCAGGATTACCAGGTAATGAAACATCACCCATGCCCTGTACATTCATATTAGGGTTAAGACTAGCTGCTGCTTCCTCCTCTACTTTATCAGGTAATCCTTTTTCATCCGTATAAGCAAAATCCTCTAAGTCCTTTAAAGGTAATTTTGCTAAGTCTTTTATTTCATCAGAAGCATCTGCTGCTTTTAGTTCGCCCTTTTTATATTGAAGGGCTAAGGCAAACAATCTCCTTTGTGCTTTACTCTTCGCTGGCATTATACTCGTTTAGTGATTTTAAATTTTTCATTTCTTTGGATTCCTTTACAGGCTGGAGTATGTCTTGTAATGTTCTATAAAAACTATGTATACTCTTAGGTGTCATTTTCTTAAATGTCTTTTCATCATCTACCTTAAGAGCATTACGGACTTTAGATGCTGATATGTTATCATCAGTTCTAAAAATTTCATATCCTGTAAATTCAGGATCTACACCTAATTCTTGGCGGTATCTATCTTTATTAATCATAGAATCATATGCCTTCTTTCGGTCAGTACCATAGCCCCACATCACTGGTTCATATGTAGGTCTCGCAGCAGCAAAGAGAGTATCAATAGCGCCGTTAGGAACTACAATTGCAGTTTCCAAAAAAGGGTATTGTTTTGCCATCTTAGCAAACATAGCTTGTTGTAATGATTCATCAAATGGTCTTTTCTCTGGATCAGGATTTTTACCTCTTACTAAAAATACGACTACAGGTAATCCGTTCTCCTTATACATTTTTTCAAAGACCTTAACATGCCCTAATGTAAAAGGCTGGAATCTTCCTACAAACATATTAACCTTTTTCATACCTGGCTTTTTATGTGGTACTTTTAATGCTTCATTAATAGGGGCAGTAGCAGTTCTTACTCTTTGCCCATAAGGTGATAATGAGTATCTCTTAACACCAGTTTCATCTTCACTAATATTAAATAATCCTAAGTTTCTTTTAAGCCATCTCTTATGAGCTTTAATTTCTGCAAGAATTGTATTAACCTCATCCTCAGTTAAATGGCCATCAGCAACAGCATCTAAAATAGCATTACGAACTTTTGCCGCGGTAGATACATTTTTAGCAGGATGTTTCTCTGTATACCTTCTCTTAACCGTTACTCTCTTTTCGGTTATAAATTCATGTATGTTTTTTAGGTTATTCATTTCACTCTTTTTTTATTTATTCATTTTAAACCTGCCAGTTTCAGGATCAAAATCAGCATGTACTAAATTAGCAGAGTATACTGCATTAGGCCTAGGTATAGTAGTTCCATCTGGGCCTTTGCCTTTTGCAAATTTAAATCCTGGGTTAGGTGACGGTTTCATTAAAGAAGCATTAGTTACACCATCAGTGATATGAACACCTCCTGATTTTTTAGATGTAGATACATTAATGTTTCCGTATGACTGCTCTTCAAGATCACCGTTATGTACTGCAGCAACTAATAAAGAAGCTCTTAAGTGACCTATTAATGCATCCTTTTGATAATCTGGGAAAGGTCCATAACCATCAGCTTCCCACTTTTTCAAAGTATCATCGGCCCATTCTTCTGGTGAACGATTACCGTACTTAAGAGGTAAATCATCTTTATTTATTATACCATTTTCTACTGCCCAGTTTTCTGTATTATCTAAAAGTTCATTACCTTTCTTAATTGTTTCAGGTGTGGTTGGTTCTTTAGTAGTACCTAGGAAGTTATTATGATTATCTGCAAGAGCATCTAATTTAGGACCAGTTTCTTTATTATAAAACTGCGATTCACCAATCTTATTTTTTAATGCAGAAGCAGCACCACCGTCTTTCTTAACAGATATGCCTCCCATAGTCTCCAGGTTAACAGCTAAACCTAAACCTTGCATAGCAACCTTTTCAGGGTAATCCGGATCATTAGGATCTAAGTCTATATCACCACCTAAACAAATTACATCGGCTACTGGGAAATTTTCACCAGCAGGTAATTCTGTACGATAACCTTTCTTGTTCATTGATATGTATGCAAAAGATTCAGCAAGGTCAGCACTACCTTTTCTGATTGCTTCAATGTCATCCATCTTTCTAAGTACTTCTACCATGGCATTGTCAAAATCTTCAGGAGATTCGATATTACTTAGGTCTTCAATACCTTTCAGTACCTCTAATTCCTTTTCGGTTGGATTATCACCTATCAGTTCTCTCATCTTTTTAGAAATAACCTGAGGATATTCCTTTTGTATTTTCTCAGCTCTTTCTTTTTGTGGGAGGTCATCTAATCCAGGTACAGTCTCAATCATTTCAACATCCTTTAAGTTAGCCCATTTCTCTAAACTCTTATTATGTCTTTCAATTGCGCGGTTTGTTCTCTTAACCAATCTACCTACCTCCTCATCGTTTAAATCAGGATTTTGTTTCTTGTAAGCCTCGTTTATACTTTCCATTAACTTACCTTCATCAGGTTTAGGTAATCTCTTAATGGTAGTGCCACCAACCTTAACTTCTTCAATTTCACCACTTTCGTTTTTCTTGGTTTCTACATTAGGTTTATATGTTTTACCTCCTGATATTTTATTGGGGTTAATATCTTTAGTAGCAATTTTAGGCTTAACCCCACCAGCAACCGTTGTGGCAGAAGTAACTTCTAATCCCATATCTTTAAGAGATTGTACAGCAGAACCATCCTTATCCGAAAGACTCATAACCTTTTCACGAGCACCTTGTGCAAATACACCAGGCTCAGATGAAGCAAAGTAAATTTTAAGCTTTCCTTTAGAATCACTCAACCTTGCATACTTACCAACAACCTCAGATTCTTCTTTAGAGAGCTTTCCACCGGATAGTAATTTATCGAATCCTTTAGTAAATGATTCTTTATCTTCTTTATTAGAAAATGCAATTCTGCTATAGTCGGATTTAATGTTTTTAACCCTAGCTTCAGTAAACTTTTTCTTCAATGAATCTGGTAATTCAGTTTCTGTACTTTTGTCTTTATCACCTACTATCTCTTTTGCCTTTTTATATGCCAGTGTATCTTTATCGTAACCTAACGCAGATGAAACTTTTACTTGTCTTCCTGTTTCTGGATTTTTAAATTTTTGATCTTCAATACTGGCTTCTATGACAACCTTACCTAAATTAATAAACTTATTATAATTTAGAACCTTTTCTTCAACTAACATTTCTTCTGCGTTAGGCAAAAGAGATTCATTAGTAGATTTAATTTTTAAGTAATCATCAAAGGTTTTAAATTTACCATCGTCCTCAGTTTTAATAACATCAATAACTTTACCTACCATTTTATTAAAGTCTTCAATAACCGTAGGTGTCATAATATTACCACCTTGCTTTCTTTTCTTTTTTAGAGAACCTAGCATTATCTTAAATAGATCTTTAAGTTGTGGATTTTCAGTAAGTATGTCTTTAGTTCTTTGACTTGGTATCAATTCTACATTTAAATCAAATTCATCACCTTTTGCAAATTCGGCCTTTTCAATATCAATCTTTTTAATGTCCTTACCTCTCTTTGTAACATAATCATTAAAAATATTAGATACCAGTTCTATGTATCTCATATCTTCGGTATCACCTAATATTTCATGCTTCTTAATTCCCCTCTCCTCTATGAAGGCTAAAAGATCTAATAAAATAATTTCATTAATATCTGCCGGTAGTTTTCTTAGTTCTACAGGTTCCTTATCCTTCATTAAGTTAATTGTATAAGGATCTATTAACTTGGCTGCAACTACCTGTTTAGTACCTGCCTTATAAAACTTAAAGATAATTGATTCAATAGGTTTCTTTAGATCATTTTGTAAAGTAGTAGACTGTATAGAAGGATTTAAAATTTTTAGTAAGTATTCAGCAAATGAGTTTGTACTAAAAATAGCAGAATGATCTTCTTTAGGTGTATCTAAAAATTCTTTTATCTTTTTCTTCTGTTCCTCTGTTAAGTAACCTTTAAATATTGGAAGTAGAGCAGTTACACCTAATGCATTTGCCCAGTCATTTAAAACTCTAGGATCATCTATAACCTTTAAGACTTTACCTGAGGGTGAGGTTACTGATATATGACTAAGGACCAAATTATTTTTAGGCAATCTATCATAGGTAATAATACCAGGACTATTACTTGGAAAATACTGAAAACAGAACATCCAGTTATCTGGAATGGAGGACATATTTTTAGAAGCCACTGATTTGATATATCTTATTGGCTTTTCATAATAGACCATCATAGTCCTATCAATAAGATTAATAGGTCTATGATTTGCACCTTTGTAAAAGTTAATGCCCTCTCCGCTCTTCTTAAAAGAAAATGAAGATCCTGACAGTTTTTCGGTCACTACCAAATAATCTTTAAATAAATCTTCGATTAATTGTTTACCTGCATCCTTATAGATCTGAGTTAACTCTTTCATTTGCTTATTTTTTGTTATCAGTTTATATATTCTTTACATTAATAGCTATATGGAAAGGATGGGTGCCATATTCATCCTTTATCATACTCTATTAACGGCAGAGTATATACAAAAATTACAAATATTAACTCTTAATACAGGTGATGTAGATAAGTGTAGATATCTGTTATCTACCGTATTTAATAATACCTAATAATTGATTGAGTGGTGCAAAAGCCCCAGTTAATTTGTAAAGTTTTCCATTATATCTAAAAACAATACCTTCGCTAGGATAGATAGAATCAAGACCTCCTATTCTATCAAGCTTGGCTAATTGATCCTCTACCTTTTTAATTTGATTAACCCCGCCACCTTTTTTAATTTTTGTAGTTTCAGTATCAAGATAGGCTCTTAATCTTTGAGCTTCATCAGACGGGTTTGCCGCAACAAAATTACTTGCATTCCTAATAATAGTAGAGCCAAGCTCCAGGAATAAATCTTCAAAAGGTCTAATGTTTTCTTTATACTTTTTCTTAACATCTTCCTTATCATACTTTTTAACTAATGCAGCTTCTTCCTTTCCAATCTGTTTAGCAAGAGATCTCATATTTAATGTTTTCTTGTCGCCATAAGCCCATCTTCGTAAAAGTCCTTCTTTAACGTCCTGTGAAAGATTAGGAAAGTCTGCATCAATTAATTCCCTCCACCACATTTCATGGTAACGAGAAACCTCATCACCATCATTCAGGCCATATCTTCTCTGTAAAGCAATAATCTTATCTTCAAACTTTTTCTTATTATTGCTAAAATCAACATCTTTTTGTAATTGAAGTATTCTAGGTGGAATAATCTTAAACGTTTTACCTACGTTTGATTTTACTTTGGCTAAGATTTGTGGAATTTCTTTAGCAGGTCTACTATCTGTATCTAAAATATTTCCATCCCCGTCCGTTTTTGTAATATTATGAAATTGAATAACATCAGTATCATAGTTAATTACATTAGGATTTTTAGAATAGATAAGCTCCATGTTCATGAAGTTCTTACCATCATTAAATATTTCAGCTTGCTTAGAAGAAGGTAACTTAGATAAAAGGTTAGCCAAATCTTTTGCAGCAAAAACAAAAGTGTCTCTAACACCAGGAACATCATGAGCTTCAAACTTTGAAACAAATTGATTTAATGACATAGGATCTTTAGTATCACCAGTATTTCTAGCAAACATAACCTTTCCATCCTTCATTGTAACAAAAAGATTTTGGCCGTCTGTTTTTTCAATAGGCTCTTCTTCAAAGTTTAACTCGCCACGAAGGCCTGCATCAACAATTTTCTTAAAGTCACCGAAGGTTAAACCCTTGTCATCGTAAGGGTGGCTCATGTGACCGGCGGCACCGCCTTCAAAAAGAAATGGCTGGCTTTTGTCGGCCAGCCATTCTTCGAACAATTTTATATGTTTCATGGTTAGTTTTTTATTATGATCCCATTGTAGATTGTAAAGCTCCAACCATTGCACCATAATCTCCACTATACTTAGAAAGTAAACCGTCAATTACTTCGGTTGCTTTAGCTTCATCAAAATCTTCACCATGAGCATCTTTTAAGATTGCAGTTGCATATTCTTTAAACTCACCGTCATTTTTGATTTCCTTTTCGGAAACTTTTGCTTCTTCAACAGCTTCATCTTCTTCGGCTTCAACTTCTTCTTCTTCCTTTACTACAACAGTACCTTGTACATCAGCTTCGTCCTTTGCAGTTTCTGGTGCAGTTGTAATGTTTTGATCTTTAGTAACTAATTCTTCACCTTTAGATGCAGGCTCCTCTTTAGGTTTACCCATATCCATAATATCACCAGCAATACCAGCGGCAGTTTCAGAACCATCACCTTTTTCTGCAGGAATAGCAATACCGTCAGCGCCTACTTCTTCATCGGCAACTTCATCACCTTCAACTTTAGTAATTACTTCGCCTACTGCTTCTTCTACAGCATCTTCATCTTCCTCAACTTCTTCATCTTCTTCAGCATCGTATGCTTCATTTACAAATTTAGAGAAAGACATAATTCTTGATTCTTCTTTCTTGTGATGCATATCTTCATCATCATCTTCTTCTTCTTTGTCGTATTTAACATCTTTCTTAAGAGCATCAATTTCAGCATCATCAGATTTAACAGCGCCTGCATAGTGATCTTCTTTTTCCTTATCATCTTCATGATCCACTTTAACATCGCCCTTATCTTCTAACTCATCACCTTTCTTTTCATCTTCTTCACCTTCTTCTTCATCATCTTCAGCAAGAGGTTTAGCAGATGCAGCTACAGGAACAGCATAATCTTCAGGTTCCTCATCATCATCATGATACTTAACATTCTTGTTAACTGTGATTTCCTTTTCTTTAATGAAATCTTCAAATGCCATGATTCTTTTCTTAGCGGCAGGTTCAACCTCTTCACCAGATTCTTCATCATCACCTTCAGCAGGAACTTCCGCAGTAATTGCAGGATCATCAGAAACCTTTTCACCAGCCTTATCTTCAATATCTTTAGGCTCACCCATTGCTTTTACTTCATCCTCGATATCTTCGGCTTTATCTTCCTCAACATCGTCAGTTTCAGCAACTTCACCAGCGGCACTCATTTCTTCATCTTCTTCTTTTTCGCCTTCTTCGCCTTCTAAAGATCTAGGCTCTCCCTTTTTCTTTATTTCATCCTCGATATCTTCAGCCCTATCTTCTTCAATTTCATCTTCTGAAATATCTTGTTTTGGAGTGAAGTCCTTTAATAATGCTTCTAATTTAGATAAAAGATTTTTTTCTTTCTTTAATTCTTCAACGCTTTCATAACCCATCTTTTTAACAAGATCCATTACGGCGTCATGATTAGCGGTTGCAGATTCGTTTACAGAATCAGTAGCGGTGGCCATCATTGAAAACTTTTTGATTGGTTTCATTTTAAATTATCTTTTTTTGATTCTTTTTTTATATATCCATGTCCCATGTGAAAGATATTCTATTTAGAATCTAACATTCTGTACCTCAAATGGGAATTTTTCCTCTTTGTATATTTTTCTTCTTTCCATACCGTGGCGATAGATGTAATTCATCCAGTCATGATCATCTGCTTTGTATCTTAAATCATCAATAAAGTCATAAATCTTTACAGTATCTTTAGATTGGTGCTTTCTTAAACCCCTACCGATTGATTGTCTAATAATGACTTCGGATTTAAATGATTCAGTGAAAAATATGTTATGTATATTTTTTATAGAAATACCAGTAGAAAAAGTCCCATAAGATGCTACAATTATAACATCATCATTCTTCTCCATTCTACTTTTAAACTCTTCCCTAAAATCAGATTTAACCGACCCATCTACATAATAGACCTTTTTATCGGTTATTGATCTTAGCTTTTGATATATCTTTTCACCGTATGCTATTTTATGAAATAATACCAATGAATTAGATGTAGACTTTTTAATTACCTGGCAAATAAAGTCTAATCGCTTTTCACTTTGATTAATAAAATTTTGCTCAAGACTAAATAATTTTTGTCTGTCATAAGGATTTTTTGAAAGAGATGAAAATGCTTCTTTTTGATCATCAGTAGCATATTCCATGTGGATCTGTAATACTTTACATTTTGCAATGTAACCTTCGTCTTGTAGGTGAGCAGCCTTAACTTGAGTAACCAAAGGGCCCATTGCTGACATAAGACTTAATCTATTTACAGTTCCTCGCTTTGGGATTGTACCACTAAGTCCAAACCTATAATCACAATGCCAACACATATCCATAATTTTTTGAATTGAGTTTGCTTTTGCTTTATGAGTCTCATCCACGAATACAGCATCAAATTGGTTAAAGTATTCCTCATCCTTTTTAGTTAGAGATTGGTATGTACCAATAACTACATTTGAACTTTTTCTAATCTTAACCCCTGCATAAATTTGCTGAATCTTAATTGGTACCCTACTTTTATTGTATTCTTCAAAGTCACCAGTTGCTTGAACAACTAAACTTACATTAGGTACGATCATTAAAATTTTCTTTTTACCTAATTGCTCCATCATATATGCAACTACCATAAACGAGATTAATGTCTTACCTGCAGAGGTGGCTAATTCAGCAAGACACCTTCTGTACTTAAGAATTTTTAAAGCTGCATCTATTTGATAATCCCTAGGCTTAATTTCAGACTTTGCAAAAAAGTCGTCTACCCATGCCTTAAATATATCTTCGGTTATACTTGTATCAAAAATTTCAGTAATACCATTAAGGGTAAACTCATAATCATATTCTTTACAAATATCAATTACTTCTTTCCACAGACCAGCAGGAATTTTATTTCTTTTTATAAATGAAATGTTTCCATCCCAGACTTTCTTTTTTACCAGAGGATGGAATCGCCATCCTTCTATTTTCTTAGTAAGACTAGATTTTAGCTGCTCATATTCCAATTCGGTACATGAGTCAATTACTAAAAACTTTTTATTGTCTGAGAGGGAGAGTTCCATTAAAATTCCTTATCGTCTAGATTTATACGGTTTCTAATTGCAAATGCCATATTATCTAATGTCTTAATACATTCATAATAATAATCAATATGAGATTGCAACATGTCTATTTGTGTTTTTAATGAACTCAAATCAGCTTTTATAAACTGGTTCTTTTCGCCGTTAGTTAACTTAACATCATAATTAATAGAGTACTCCCGATATTGTTGCTTATAATACCGATCCCATGTAGCATTCCTTTTATATATCGTAGTTTTAAAATCAGTAACTTTATCTAAAAGAATTTGCCTATATGATAACATTCTAACTTGACATTCTGCGAGTTCATTCATGTTTTTGAGTTTAGAAACCAAATCCTTAATTTTAAGTTTCCAATCATCACGGTCTTTGGTTAACCGCTGTTCCAACTGTTCGTTGGCTTCTTTAATTTGTGTATCGTCAAATGCCATTAAAATATACCTTTATCATTATTAGTTTTCTTGTAGTTTTTTATTTTAGGTTGAAACTTTTTCTTAGGTACGGGTAAAGTAAAATTAGAATCAAATGAATTAACATTTATTTTACTGAACTTAGTAAATAGCTTTAACCTTTTCTTTGAGATTTCAAAATCTTCATAAAAATCATCAAACTGCTCTGTCACAAAGTCATTGTAATTTTTTATCATACAAATATTAAATCTAAATGATTGTTTGTAAAATATTTATCTAACTGCGATAAGCACCCAGTTCGATGCTTATATTCATATTTGACTAAATCGTTAAGATCTTTGACCTTTTTAGAAGGTATTCTAAAATCCTTTAAAAACTTATCCCACATAAATACAGTATTTCCTGATTTAAGTTTTTCGATCATCCTACTCTTACCTTCTAAATCATTATCAAAGAAATATCTAACAGTAGGTATTTCATCAAAATCAAGTATCTGTTTTTTGACTCCAGTTAGGCCGATAGTATTAGTCATAAACATTGCATCAATAGGTCCTTCAAAAACAGTAAAATCCCTACTCATATCAGCAGTAAGAATACCAAAGATCATTGATATTTTATTTAGTGAATCAACATCTTCTTCATTGAGATTCATAGGTCGTTTTAGCCTATCATATATTCTTTCAATATTCCATGTCTTGTACTTAGGGCCACCACTATTCCCATCTAAGTCTCTAGTTTGAAAACCTATAATCTTATTATCAGAAGTTAAATTAAAAACATAAAGCTCTTTACGACGTGGATCATAACCGAAGTTTTCTGTTTTATGATGGAGTAACCTACTCTTAAGATATGGGTAAGCTCTATATGTAAGTGAGTTAATTGGATATACATTAAATCCTAACGCTATTTCATCAAAACTTAATGCCAAATTTTTAATCTTTTCAAATAAGTGAAATTCTAAAGTTTCTCCTAATGAAAAGTTTTTACGGTTTTCTTTAATAAAATTGAGTACTCCTATTCTATCTTCACCTTCAAAGTTTAAATTATGATCTTTTAAGAAAGTATCTAAACTAACATGCGCAGAGCAATTATAACAGTGTACATACAAATCATTCCAATAAAGGTTGCCTCTTTTCTTTCTTACATTATCAGCAGAATCACCGCAGTATGGGCATGCAAAATTTAGTCTTTCTCTGCCTTCTAAGATTCTTCTTTTCTCAGGGTGAGAATGGTTTTGATGAAGAACTCGGACTACCTTTTCGATAATCCGAGCCTTCATCTCAGAAGATATTACTACTTCTGTTCCCATTTAATTAAAGATCTAAACCATTAATGAAATCATCAAAGTCATCTCCACCACCTGAAGATTCAGATGTTGGTTGAGCCTCGGTAGTATTAGTTACCGATTCTGCTGCCTTTTCGGCTTTCTTAGGTTCAGACGGTGCTTGTGCGCGTGTTACCGTTTCAATAGACTCACCTGGATTACTGAACTGGGCGAGAACACTCATTACTTTATTTCTCTGTTCATCATTCCATGGGCGGTAATCAAAGTTAGCCAATTCTGGAGCATCCTTAATGTAATCCAAAATTGCAGTACGACCCGCATCATCAGATGTTACAGATTCACCGTTGATTGTCATAGCAGAACGAGAACCTTGGAATTTAGAAGAATCATAGTTAGGATAACCACCTTTCTTAGAAATTACCAACTCAAAGTTCTTACCTTCAAACGGATCAAATACTTGTGTTGGTTCATCAAATTGAGGATTAAGTTCTTCATCAATTTTAGCTTTGATCTTATAACCAAACTTCATGATTTTAACTTGTCCCTCAAGATCACGGTTCTGTGGATCTTTAACGATTTGAACTAATGCATAAAATACTTCTCTACGCTTAAGACCTTCCGACATCTTTTTATCTACAGCCGATTCAGAATTTCTAAGTTTAAAGAACATATCCTGTACTGGACATTTCTCACCAACAGTAGACGGTGAATCTGCGTAGAATCCGTTGCCATCTCGGTCTTCCAACCAATAGACATACTTACGAACGAAAGGTTTGCGTGGATTTTTTACATTAGGAAGAAACCTAATTAATGAACGGTAGGTACCGTCTTGACCCTGATCGGGTTTTGGTGTGTACAGATCGCTGCTTGGTGCGGGTCTGTCTCCAGTGTCAAGGTCCTTGACGCTTACACTGAAAATGTCGAATTCATTTGCCATTTTAATTGCCTTTTTTTAAGTTTTACTTTTTGTTAATTTAAAAGCCATAACTTAGCATTGCCTATTTGCGTGCCCGGGAATTGCCAATATACTTTGCCTTGTTAGTGCCAGTTTAAAAGTCCCTGAATAATCAGTTCCTTTGTTATTTATATATTCATATCTATACTTAGTTTCACACTAACAAGAAAAAAATTAAAAATGCCAAATCCCACCACCGTCTCCTCTAAACGCTAATATTTTCCAATCTAAATCAGTTGATACTATCTCATTTTTCCAGAGCCAGTATCTAATGATCCTTTCAGTACTTTTAGAAGTATTCTGTGTGTTATCTTTAATGTATTCCCAAAACTCTATAAAATCATTAAGTCTATTAATACCAAAAGAAAAACAAAAACTCGCAGTCCAATTCATTTCATATTCTGTCTGACCAGGCAACATCATATCAGGATAAGCTAGTATTGTATCATATGGATTATCATAATCCCATATTCTCTTAAAGTAAACTCCATCTTTATCATTTAAACCGCTACCACAATTATCGCTTAAGTTATATCTACCTGATAGTTTTGTCACAAAGTCGTATTCCTTTAGTTTATGGCTATAATGATTTAAGAATGTAGAATATAAGACAGCTTCGCAGTGTGATTTATTATGATGTGTATTTATAACCTTGGCGGCATCTTTATTTAAGTTTTCAATTCTTATACATTCTAAATCTTTATATCCCCAGATATTTTTTATAGTAGCCAAATGAAGATCAACAGAAGATTCTTTTAATGATCCATCTACTAAATAAACCTTTGCATTTGGATACAGTAAGTAAACTGAATTTATTGCTAATAAAGTCTCTACCATTCTTTCTTTACCAGTTTGAGTACTCCTGGTATCCATGTAATCAAATCTCCCTTTACTAGGTGAGACTACAGATCCTATTATAAATACATGTTTCATGAATCAAGAATAATTGCAGTAACGTCATTTTCGCGAATACTAAATATCTTTTCACCTTGAAATTCAAATTCAGTACCAGCCATATCATGAAATAAAATCTTAACACCTATTTTATAGTCTTCGTCTTCAACGTCTTCGCCGACAGATATGATAATACCAGAATAGGGTGGTGCATACTGCCCTTCTGTTTTTGGTACATAAATGCTGCCGATTTTTTCCGGCTGTTCATCTTTTTTAAGAAATATTCTATTTTTTATTGCCTTTATCATGATTTTCTGAAACTAAGTTCTAAACTCTATATATAAAATATACTAAATTGAAGGAAGAAAAGTATCTAGTTATTAGCATTTAAGTATTCGGTGGTTTTAAAGTATAAAGTATTCTATGATCACTTCCTTTCTTTATTTGCATTCAAAATAAAATACGCATCCACTAAATCATCTATAGGCTTAGGGATCTTTTCTGAAAAGTCTTTACCTTGACACCATTTCCACAATTTAGTATTTCTTAAATCCTTATCATTAAACACATCATTTTGAAATGCCTCTACCATATAGTGCTTATTTGCATTTCCTTTACCTGCCAACTTCTTAACGTGTGATGGTTGAAATACCGATATTTTTTCTACACTAAATGCATTCACAATTTCATTTCTTAAAAATGTGTTGTATTGTATAATATCAATAAATGAATTACCCTTAGAGCCATAGGAGAATCCTTCTAAGGCAATACGGTGAGATTCTGTACCGTATAATGTAATTAAGACGTTTATTATCAATTCAGCTATCGCTTTACCATCTGTCATTTTTTCCCGCTCTCTAGGTAAAAAGTCCTTGCTGATTACATGCCTATAATAAGGAAAGCCTAAAATAGTTTTATTGTCAATAAGTTCTTTATGGACTTCGAATGCTTTAGGTACTTTACGGCCCTTTTCGCCCCAGACTCGGTTACCATAATTAAAGAAGGTCATAAACTTGTATTTACCGTCATGACCCTGTGTACATAACCCTGGGCTATTTAGAGAAAAATCAATACCTGTGTAAATCACTAAGAAAGGATTATAGTCTTTTACCAAGAACTGCACCTAATGCAGCACCTACTAATCGACTGGTTAATAAATCATAAAGAGCTCCTTTTTGAATTCCTAAAACTTTAGCAATTGCTTTACCTACGGCTTTACCTAAAGCAAAACCAGTAAGACCTCCTAAAACAGATCCTAAAATACCTTCATTGACAACTTCTTCCATCACTTCTTCTAGATCTCTACCATTTGCATGCTCTTCCATAATACGATCAACTGCAGAGTTAATTGCAGCTTCCTGTTCCTCGGTTAAGTTTGATTCATTTAATAAGTTTTGAATATCAATAGAATCGTTACGGTTTTCGGTAAGATAGTCTTTAAAAGTTTTCATTTCTTTTGTATTTGTTTATATATTAGACCAGGTTAACCGCTATGTCCAGAATGTTATAAGTAAAATCAATATCAAAGGTTTGGAATTCAATTGTGTTACTTGAGAAGTTAAGATCCAACGCACTTACACCGTTCATAATCATATCCTTTAATTGAATCGTAACAAAAATATTACCTTCACCATCTAACATTTGTAAACCAACACCTTCAGGCACAAATGGATTTTTACCACTTTGCTTATAATAATAATCAAAAAGTTCTACAGCCATCCAATAATTAACCCAGCCATCAAATGCCTGCATTGTAATTGTTAAGCTTTTATCAAAAAGTTCTTGTTTAGGTAAGCTTGTTCTAAAATTTCTTGTATTGCCTGGAAAATCATTCTGTGAAACTGGATCAAAACTAGGTCCTGGTAAATTCATGGATTGAATTCCGTAATTAAAGTAATCTATAGGTTCTTTAATAAGCCCACCAGGAATTCTATTTAAATAAGGTCTATACTTATCTGCTATTTCCTTAGGTATAAAGGTTCTAGGGAATTCAAATTTAAATTGGTTATTTCTTGCACTTAATATCATAATCCTAGATTTTGTATTGCACCGATACCACCAGTAAGGCCACCAATACTTGAAGCCGGTGATGATTGGGTATTATATGATTCTAGATTATTAGCTGCAGTTTTTAAAGCCGAGCCTGTCATACTATTTGTAAAAGGATTACTTTCATTAACAACTTTCAATAATGCATTATTCTGTTGGGTTTGTAAGGCTAACAGATCAGCTTGGGCTTGAGCTGCTTCTGCTTCACTTAAAACTAATTCTGATTGAGCCGTACCTAATTGATCTGATAACAATGAAACTTCATTAGTTAGTGATAAGTTAGATGCAGTTAAAGATTGTATAGTAGAAATTTGCTCTGTGGAAATTCTTATTAAGTCAGAGTTTTCAGTATTAAGTCTTTGTATTTCATCCTGTAGTTTTTTTAATTCATCTGCATATATTTCAGCTTGCTTTTGCATTTTTGCCGTTTGCGTTTCCTTTGCAGCATCTTGTAAATTTAAAAAAGTCCCTGTGTATAAAACACTTTCATCACTTACACCGCTAACGGACTCCATTCTAGTTGATATGTAAAAGTTTTGATTATCTAATGCTAATATCTTTTTAGAATTTTCTTTATCAATTCTAAATAATACTTGTCCTTGTGAAAGATCAACATTTTGTACTTGAGTCCAGTTAGGAATTCTAATTTCATCAGTTTCTCCAACAAATACCAATGTTAATGTACCAACATTACTTAAATCAATAGGTGTATCGGCAATTTCGCCGTTTTCACCAGTTTCATCAAATAGGGTAAAGATAACATAATCATCAAACGGAGATATTCTAATAGTACCATCCCCTTGTGGCAATGGCTCTGCTGATGGGTTTAAAGAAGTAAACTTTGTAAAGTATTCTTCCCTAGTCTTAACAACAGATTCATTTGTCTGTACACCTAACGGAATATTTGTATTATTGAGTTGTGTCTCCATTTTCCTCTGTTATTGTTTGTATTTTTGCTGGCGATATTGCAGCCTTCACGTTTAACCTATCTCTAAATGAAGTTACATACTTAGTCTTAACTACAAGTTTTTCTGTTATCTTTTCAGAAGTTTGCCCAGGCGCATTACCAACACCTCCATTATTTACTATAATATTTGAACCATCATTATTTGCCAACTGATTATAAACATTAGCAACAGTTGGAACCGTTCCTAAATTTATTTTCATTAATCTTCTACCATACTTATTAACATCAAATGAAGTCAATTTAGCATTCTTTATTATCTGGGTATTATCTGCCCTGTTGTATAATCTTAGTAAATAATTAATAGAAAAAGATGCAGCTATTGCACTATTTAAAATAATAGGTCTGAATAATATAGGATTGTCAAAATTAGTCGTTTGTGTAAATACTTGTGTACTAGTTTTTATAAAGGATGTATTTATTTGTTCACTTACATTTATTTCATGAAATACAACATAGTCTCCACCTGAAGAATTTAACTGCGCTATGAAATTAGAAAAAGTTGATCCAGTTACTTCACCAGTTAATTCAAAATAATCTCCACCATCCGATTCAGTTACACTGGCATAAAGATCATCATAAATATCTCTACTAGGAATAGTAACAGCATTAATTTCTTCAACATTATAATAGCTATAACTATTTTCAACTATAGTTTCATAAATACCAGTAGCCTTAAGAGTAATAGTAGGAGTACCTAAGAAACCTTGCCCTTCTGTTAACTTATATCCTAGGCCATTAGGTACGGAAGAATTAAACTGATTATTCATAAAATAGAGGGAAGGGACTCTCCACTCTATGTACGTAGCATATAACTTATCATTAATTAATACTGGGTCAGGATTAAATACAGGCGTATCAGTTTTTAGAAAATTTATCGATGAAAGATTTAGTAATACACCATCTCTTCTAGGTACTAATGCTTCAAAGATAATCCCATCATAACCAGTGAAAGTAAATCCAGCAATAAAATGGACTCTATAAGTATCGTATGCAACATTTATTTGAGGGCTAAATGTTTGTAATACATTAGAGCTATCAGTTAGTAAAGGATCAAAATCATTATAAGGTACGCCTATACTAGTATCTAAATATGCATACTGAGTATTATTGGCATTTATTGAAGCCGCGGAGATATCTCTATAATTTCCCATTTCAACTGAAACAGAATCAGTATTAAAAAGATAACTACCACCCGTATGCCCATCTCTCATTATCTCAATCGGGTGAGTAGCAGTATTAAACTCTGTTGGGCTTGACTGACTGGTGTAAATATACTCTATAAGTATATTATCCGATATTTGTATAAATTTAGATGACTCCATTCTAATTATTTATTTACCACTGAAAAAACTTAGGCGTGTAATTTAACCCAAACCCAATAAACGGTGATACACCATCAATGCCATAACCAGCACCAATCTGTATACCAAGCCCTAGAGTTTTTCTATGTTGATATTGTAAATCTTTAAAGGCTTTACTTTCTTGATTAACTAATATTCCTTTTGCATCATTAAACGTAGTTCCTGGGTAATCCGTTGAAAGATTTACAAAAAGCTCTTTAGTTTTTGTATTTCTACTTAATGCTGCAGTTAACCAAATATTCTGATTTAAATCAATAGTAGCATTACCGAATTTATGATCCTGTTCATCATACGGAATAAATACACCAACACTCCTGGAACTTTTACCCCAAAATGAACTATCGGATAAATTTATAGCAGATGTATAGTTTTCAAAGACTGTGTCAATCACGGTAACCGGAATTTCTACAATTACTTCTTTAATTACAGTTTCGGTCTTAATTACTGTAATAGGTGGCTTACTCTTTTCGTATTCCAATTCTTCGTTTAACTCATCTAATGTTAAATTTAAAGCTCTAATCTCAGCGGCTGCATTACCATCAGCATCAATATAGTTTTTAATAGTATCTAAAGAAGCCTTCCAATTATTTTCTATTCGAGTAACTTCTCTATTGGCTTCATCAACTGCTTGGCATTGTCTTAACAGTAAAATGCATAACACAATAATACCACCCAATAAAAACATCCTAGTATTTTTAGGGTCAGTTATAAGACCAAGTATATTTTTAAGTATTATCATAAACCTTCTTCGTAGACTTGTAACAGCTTATATGGTGTAACTTCACTTTCACCATATTTTTCAATTAGTCTATCCATAAATTTTCTTTCCTTACCTTTCATCGTATCAAGCTCTTCAAAAAGATTATCTCTCTTCTCGGCCAAACTTTGAATACTTTTTTGCATAAGATCTATAGAGGTTTCAATTTCTTTATACCTATCTATAAAATTTGCTAATTCTTTTCTTTCTTTTTTATTCATAATTATAATAATTGGTAACTAAATGAGCCCAGGGCTTTACCGCCAGCGTCGCTATAACCGGAATTAGTTTGATCGCTTAATTTCCATCCGTTCCCGCTCAAGTCAACAAATAAAGGCTTCACTTCATTAATATTTGCCGGGTTATAATTATAAGCAGTCCCAGAACCAAACACATTTGTAGGTGTACCGCTATTTCCAGAACTATTTATAGGGAAAGGTAACACTCTATCGCCATTAGCCGAATTGTGAATCAAATAAAAGTGAACAGTAACAATACGCCCTACTCTAGTCCAATTCATCTCCAATAAACTTATCGGCTGACCACTTACAATGCTAGTACCTTCATAATTACCTGACAACATTATGTATCTGTCCTTATCTACAGCAGTAATTATATTATTATTTGTCGCGATATGAATATCACCTTCCATGTAAACCCCAACGGTTGAATCATATTGACCGTTAGCATTAGTATCAATTGCAGTCTGAGTCAACGATTGGTTAGTATTACCCATTATCATAACCTTTTGGTTTTCACCATCTAGTCTGATACCGCCTTTTCTATTCTGGTAAATTATAGCCAATCCACCCTCATCACCATTAATATCACTTTCTGCTGATATCAAACTATCACCCAGCCTGGTATAAAATGCATTAGAGGAAAATGCGGAAGTTGTTAAATTAACGCCAAAATTAAGTTGTGACGTTCCATCCTGGTCTCTTAACTGCAGCCTACCCTTAGAATTAGCAGTTGAACTATTCTTAACAAATGAAGCTATGTAGTTTTCTCCAACAGTTAATAAATTTGAATCATTTGGTTGAATTACACTAATATACCCTTGGCCTGTACCAGTTGCACCGAATCTAATAGTAGGAGAAGTTTCACTCCCTGAGGTAGCATATGGGTTCCGTCCTATCCAAACATCGCCGTTGTTTGTAGGGCTAGTGCTAGGGCCATGTTCACCCCCACCAATATAAACAGTTCCGCCACTGCTATTAGCAAAGGCATCGCCACCTGATATTACAATAGCTCTACCACGACCTCCATTTGTGAAATTATTTGCCAAAGGATACCCAGAACCACCTTTAATCGTTAAGGCATTAACCTGTGTTGGCCCATCGGTGATGCTAGTAGCAATAGGTCCAATAATCATTGGCCCTTCTGGATAAGAAAGAGCATTATTTGACGCCTTAAATTCAATTTGCCCAGAACGATAATCACTACCAGTTGGAATATTACCACTTATCTGTAATACACTTTCGCTATACATCATAGTTGCTTTACTATTGCCTCCTGTATATGTACCAATAAATGTACCTTCATTATTTAATTGAATACCTTTTAATCCACTGGCCTCGTTGATAATATTTAAATAGCTTGTACCACCTATATATGGTAAGGATATATCACTCCTGGTGTTCTGTCCAAAATATATCTTATTTAATTTATTAGCTGTGGTTCCTATATTGGCAGTTGTTGCAGCTATAGGTATCAATTCACCGCTATCTAATATTTGCCAAGAAGAATTCTCTATTAAGCCAGTACCGTCCCATCTAACTATCCTAGTGTTAGCGCCTGTACTACCTGTTAAATTTGAACCATCCCAACCTAATTGACCTTGTGGTATTGTCCCTAGATTATCATTTAATGTTCCTAGCCTACCTGAAGAATCTATAGAAACTAAACCTACGGGGCTAATTGTAGTATTTTGTAAATTAGGAAAAACCCATTCATTAGCCAAAGATGATATTCTTATTAAACCTTCTGCTAATAATCCTATATCTCCTGCGGTTAATGATATTGAACCAGTATCAATAGTTGTTGTAGGTAACGAAACATTTCCTACTGTTAGTGATGCACTTTCTGACCCAACTGCAATTACTTCAAATTTAGGCAATTGTGAATTATTAACTGCATTTAATTCAATAGTAAAATCTGATATATCATAAGGGCCAGTTAAGGTATTCCCTATCGTACCAGTAGTAAATGAAATAGATCTACCTGATCTGTACCGCTGTGCTTTTTCGAGAGTGTATATATTAAATCCGTATGTATCTGATATTGAGCCAGGTGCACCTGTTATTGCTTTAGGTACATTTACAATAAGAGAATCATCAACACCTAACGCAATAGACGATAGAGATGAAATAGAATTTTGTTCAAAGTTATCCCCAGCAACATCACCGCCGCCCATAAATTTGATTGCCTGAGCGGAGCTATTTTTTTGATGAACTAACATAGATACAATAGATGAGTCTATGCTACCAGCCATTGTAGTATTAAGCTGATATGCAGGAGTAAAAGGTATACCAGGATTTGCAGAAACATCGTTAGGTCCAACTGCACCTATTAAAGTAGAAGCAACACCCTGATTACTCACAGTTATACCGCTGGTAATAGGAGCTGGGTATAGGACATTTTGAAAATTTGCAGCATATACAGGATACGGGTTATTTCCAAATTGAGACCAACCTACAGATATACCCTGGGCTCCTTGTGGGCCCGTAAGATTAATTCCAGTGTTGGACCAAGTTAATCCAGTAAATTCCCAAACATCACCGTTAGATTGTAAATAGTAATCAGCAGTTAAAGGTGTAAGGGTAGGTGGTGTGACATTAGGATCATCGGTACCATCGTACCATTCTGTACCTCTTTCTCCTCTACCGCCAATTGGGCCTGGAGGGCCAATCGGTCCAGCTGGGCCTATCGGTCCACCACCATTTAATAATAGCTGATCAAAGTTAAAGTTAATCTTATCAACTACTTGTGAAATAGTATCAGAGGCTATTAATTCCTGTATTGTAATTGCCATTCTGTTCTTATTTTTTAACTATAGTTATACTAAAACCAAACGATTCAGTAAAGCCAGTCCTTTTGTTATATATTAAGCTAAGATCAAATGGATTGGTATTAAGTAAAGTAGAACCGATTGCTTTATTAATTGTTAAACCGGATGCAGATTTTTCAGAATTAGTTAACATCGCGGTACTATAATCTAAAGGTAGCTTTTCTCTGCTTTGTTTAACATAAAAATCAACATTGGATATCTTATATAAAGATAAAATATTTTGCTGAATATATCTAATAACATCATCATCTAATGTCTCTACATCATTATAGCTAAATTCAGGTTTAATGTATTTTTTAAACTGATTCTTAATAGGCTCAAACAAATATTCGGTTAATCTTTTTTGTATGAATAAGTAAAATTTAACAAAGGTTTCATTTTCTTCAGTCATAAACGTTCCATCTATTAAAGAAGGTTGTTTTATTGCATCTTTTACAAACTCATCTGAATGTAAAAATGTTTCCAATTCAATTTGCAAAGGTACCTTTAAATATTTAGACCCAAAGAAAGACTTCTTTTCTGTCATTGCTCTTGTACCGATTATTGATTCTATTTGAGACTTATCAATACTTTTTCTGAAATAAGAAGGTTCCCAATTAGATGAAAACGTATAGAAATTTCTTTTTGCAATTCCTACTTCATTAACTAGAGGATATAGACTTAAGTATGCACTATCAGTAGAAAGCTCTAATACGGTAGAAGGATCTTCTTCATTAACCTTGTGATAAAATAAATTCTTAATTTGTCCAAAGTTATTAACATCGCTACTATTAAATTGTGTGTTTGAGTATCTACACAATTCCATAACTTTATACTTATAAAGCTCATCAGGTATAGGTGTTCCTGTATATCCTGAACCAGTAAGACCAGTGCCAGTAACATTATCAAAGTTAATATCTATATAAGGATCTCTAAAGTAAAAGATATCTAAGGATGTAGGTTGATAATACCCTGCATGCCTGCCTATAGGAGTAATCCTAGGTTTGGTTTGTAGTGATAAATCATATCCTATAATATTTGTCAAATTAAACACAGTTGGTTTTGCTGGGTCAGGTAACACTCCAATGTATACAGATTTAAGAATGTCTTCCTGTACTCTTAATTCAATTGAAAATGTTTGTGCTAAATCACCATCACTTGCTAATACACGGTTTCCTAATTTATCAATAGTTTCATAAATAATATTAGGATTTCCTGAATTTACATCGTTAAATATGTTTGCAAAACCAACAGAAGATAAGCGAGAAGAATAAGAATTAAAACCACCACCAAGTGTTACATATGTCGCTGATAATAATTCAAGAGAAGATGGTATTGGCCCTCCTGGTATATACGGTGACCCATTTTCTGTTATTCCATTAATCCCTACAAAAAACTGATCATCTGATACTACCCTAAGTATGTTATCAATTTTATATAGTGAACCGCCAGCTTCAAATTGTATAGGATTAAATTGACCATCACTCCCTATTGATATGTCTCTTAAAAATCTAGGTTTTATACCATTTACATCTGGAACACCTTGAATCAAATAAGCATTGAGAGAAGGGTTAAATGTAGATGCTACAAAACTTATTGCACCTTGAACAATACCATTCTTATACTCATAATTTTGATCGGTATTTACAATAGGATTACATTCGTTACTACCAGTTCCAGTTTTATAGTCGCTTTCAAATGAATATAAAGTAGTCCTATCTATTGACTGAGACCCATCATTAATACATTCATTATTAAGAGTTAGAAAAATCAGCATTACAACAGTTTTCCATTTATCATTCTTAATAAATTTAATCTGTGTTTCAGGTTTATCTGGAGCGTTAGGTATAAGCATAACCGAGAATCTATAATCGTTAAATTGACCATCATTAATATATGACAAAGACCTGGCATTAAAATTAGGCCTTTGTGTAGGGTCACTTTTAGTTTTAGCTATAACCCTAACACCTCTTAAAAATGTTTCTGCAAAATTCTTATCATCACCTCCTGAAAATCTACCATATCTTAATTGCCTATCTATTAGATTAATGTCACCACCAGTTGTAAACTTA
>Ga0181559_10001090_pt1 | contig 26416 bp, 15 predicted proteins | sample 011ome_21_FD_133752 | JGI IMG/M metagenome (GOLD analysis project Ga0181559, IMG submission 133752) | Coastal salt marsh microbial communities from the Groves Creek Marsh, Skidaway Island, Georgia - 011508AT metaG (megahit assembly) | ecosystem: Environmental > Aquatic > Marine > Intertidal...
CCCGACGCTTCCTCTCCTCGCGTAACAGCCACCTCTGCCTCGCCGTCCGGCACGTACTCGGGCGCGGCGTCCCGCTCCGCCGCCGGGTCGGCGAATTCCAGCCACCGCCAGTACAGGTAGTCCACGGCCGCCACCGCGCAGAAGAGCCACCCCGCGAACACACCGCACGTGCGCAGCCTCGCCATGCGCCCGTTCATGGTGTCCCGCGTGGCGTGCGCCCGCGCGTACACCGTCTCCAGCCGCGCCGCGACGTCGTCCCAGCTGTACATCTCCCGCACGCGCGCGTGGATAGCCGCCGGGGAGAACGCGGATTCGGACCGCCGCGCTCCGTTCGCTTCGAGCTCGCTTCGTTCGCTTTTTTTTTGGCGAACACGCCCCGGGAGCGCCGCGATGGCCTCGCTGAGCGCGGCGACGAGCGCCTCCGGCTCCGGCTCGGCGAGGAACAGCAGGTCGGGGGGGAGCACCTCGGGCACGCCGCCCACTTTCGTGGCCACCACCAGGCACCCGCAGCACGCCGCCTCGAGTATGGCGATGCAGAAGCTCTCGGTGAGCGAGCAGTTGAGGAACACGTGCGCGCGGCGCAGCACGTCCACGACGCGCTCGTGCGGCACGTTCCCGAGGAGCGTGACCCGCGCCGTGAGCCCGTGCTCGCGGGTCATCCGCTCCAGGTGCGGGCGCATGGGCCCGTCCCCGGCGACGAGGAAGTCCACCTCCGGGAACGCCGCGCACGCCGCGGGAATCACGCCCGCGAGCAAGTGCACGCCTTTACGGTACGCCAGGCGCGCCGTGACGGCCACCACCACCCTGCCGTTCTCTGAGCGCCTCGAACTGTCGGGCGTGAACCTCGCGGCGTCCACCGCGTTGGGCACCACCGAGACGCGGCGCGGCGGCGCGCCGCTGCGGAGCACGGTGTTTTCCTTCGCCGTGTGCGACACGCACACGACGTGGTTGCAGTCGCTGAGCGTGAGCACCAGGAGCTTGTTCATGTGGATCGCGCTCGTGTCGCTGAACCCGAAGAGAGAGTGGTCCGTGAACACGCACTTGTACCCCATGGTGCGCGCGTGGAAGACCGCCTCGTGGCCCATCACCGAAAACGCCTGGTGCGCGTGCACGACGGTGATCTTTTCCCGGAGCAGAATCGCGCGCGTCAGCTTGAAGTTGCCGAACACGTCGGGCGCCGTCGACCCGTTGTACACCGGCACGCGGAACGCGTAGTACACCTTCAGCCCGTTCGTCATGTACCGCACGCCGCACCGGTCGCCGTACGCGTGCGTCAGCACGGTCACGCGGTGCCCGCGTTTCAGCAGCCGTTGCGCCAGCGAGTACATGTGCAGCTCCACGCCGCCGAGGTTGGGGAGGAAGAAGTCCGAAACCATCAGGATGGATTCGCGTCCGGACGTCGTTCGCGCCTCGCGAGGCTCGCCTTCCCTCCCGGTCCCGTCCGCGCCTCTCCACCAGCCGAGCCCGCGAGCGGGGCCGGGCAGGCACCGCAGGGACTCGGCGAACGCCTCGGCATCCGAACGAAGCGCCGTTTCGCTTTCGCGCGAAGTGACCGTCTCTTCGCGCGCCGCGAACATCGCGGCGTGCGCGCATCGGTACGCCGCGCGCGCGACGGGCAAACCGGGGCGGATCTTCGAAAACACCAACACGACGCGGCGTCCTTCGCGTCTCCTCGCGCCGTCTCCTTCTCCTTTCAAAACGTCCCCTCCTTCTCCTTTAAAAACGTCCTCGTCATGCGCATGCGGTCTCCTCGAGCCGTCACCGGTGGTCTCCCGTGGTATCCGGTGGTTCCCCGCGGACGCCTCCGAGGTCTCCTCCGGACGCGCGGAAGCCGGGAAGACGCGGAAGCACAGGTACGAGCGCACGTCCTTGGCGCGGACGGCTTCGAGCACCGCCGCCGAGCGGAGCCGGTCGACGTCAATGAACCGAACGCCACGCTGTCTCGGCCCACCGAAACGCAGCACGGTCTCGTGCGACAGGCGCACACCCACGTGGCGCATGAGCTGCGCGGATTCGGAGACCACGGCGCCGGCCAGAGCGCGCACCGCCAAGCAGGCGGCGAGCGACGCCGCCGCCGCAAACGCGAGCGGCGGCGAAAAAGAACCGCTCCCCGAGTTTTTCGGCCGCGCGGCGGTTCCGCCCGACGAGGTCCCGTCGGCGACGGCGGCGAGTCCGTGCGCGACGGCGAAGCACGCCGCGAGCGCGCACCACGCCGGGAACGCCGAACGCGCTATGGCGTCGCTCCTCCTGCGTCGCACGGTGTACTCCGTGGTCTCGTCGTCGACGCGACGCTCCTCCAGCGAGACGCCGCGATGGGTGAGCAGGACCCGGAAGGCGTTGTTACCACCGCGCTCGGGGGATCCGACGGAGACGTCCGCCTTCGCGGGCGCCGCATCGTGAGGCGCCGGGTCGTGAGGCGCCGATCCGCGCCGAGTTCGCCGCGACGACATGCTTCCTGTCTCGCCCGCGCTGCCCCAGCAGACGCGCCGACGCCACCACGGTGCGCCACAGACTGCCTGCCCCAGGGCGAGTCCGTTCTTTCAGGCCCTCGAAAAAAAAATTCCCCGCAAACGCGCGAAACGCCGGCTCCAGAACGCCACCTTCGTAGATCTTCTCGCGCGTTCTCGTCGTCCGAGGACGCATCATGGGCTCGGAACCCGACGCCGCGCTCGCGGCTGAGGCGATGGAGGCTTTCGTCGATGACGATTTCGAGAAATCTTTCGAGCTGTACACGCGCGTCGTCGAGAAGGCGCCGGACAACGCGTCGTCGTGGATACACCGATCGGCGACGCTCCTGAAACTCTCGCGGCCGACCGAGGCGTTGGCGGACGCGGAGAAGGCGGTCACGTTGGCGCCCAAGAACCCGAAGGCGCACCTCAGGAGAGGCATGGCGTTGTTCGAGCTCGGCAGGAAACCAGAGGCTCGGGCGTGCTTCGTCGCGGGGAGGGAACACGACCCCATGTCCCGGCAGCTGTTGCAGTGGCTCGGGAAGTGCGAAGCGTCGGAAGCGTCTCCCGAGACGGCGGGGACGAATTCGAGCGACGCGAGTTCGGGCGACGCGGACCCGACGTCGACGGAACCGGTTGGGTTATCGGCGGCTGTTACGGAAGGTGATGCACCGGTGGTCGCGTACAAGCACCAGTGGTACCAGTCGCAGACGCACGTCACGATCGAGGTTCTGGCGCGCGACGTACGAGCGTCGGAGGCGGAGTTCGCGGCGACGGAAGATTCGGCGACGGTGACGATTCGCCGAGAGCCGCGGAACGGAAACGCCGCAGAAACGCCGCCGTACGCGCTGCGCCTGCGTCTGTTCGGCGGAATCCACCCCGCGGACTCGAAGCTCACCGTCGGCGTCGCCAAAGTCGAGCTCCGGCTGCGAAAGAGCGAGGCGATCCAGTGGAGCGACCTGACCGCCGAGGCGCGCGAAAAAACGAAAGCGACGCAGCCGCTCAACTTCTCCGACGCGTCGATGTCGCGGCCCGCGTACCCGAGCTCGAAGGCGGCGCAGACGAAGCGCCCCACGGACTGGGACAAGCTGGAGGCTGAGCTGGACGCGGAGGAGGAGGAGCCGCCCTCCGGCGACGCCGCGCTGAACAAGCTGTTCCAGGACATCTACGGCAAGGCGGACGAGGAGACGCGGCGCGCGATGAACAAGAGCTTCCAGGAGAGCGGCGGGACGGTGCTCTCGACTAACTGGGCGGAGATCGGCGCCAAGACGACGGAGGCGCAGCCGCCCGAGGGGATGGAATCCAAGAAGTACGAGATGTGACACGGAACGTTCGTGTTGTGTGATACGACGACGTCACGACGCGAGATCCGATCATCCGATGACACTCTCGTCTCTCTCGGCCGCGGCGAAAAAAAGGCGTCACGCGGAACGCGTTCAAAAAAGAAACGTCGTCTCGCGTCTCATCGTCGGCTCATCGCCGTCGGGCGGCACTGCGAGTAGTACTCATCCACGACGACGCACGCGTCGCCTTCGGAGGCGCAGCACTTCCCGCCCGAGAACTCGGCGCCGCCGCACTGGCCGTACGTCCCCGCGCACGTCTCGCACGAGGCGTACCACCTGTTTTTCCGGACGCACTTCGCGTCCCGCCCGCAGCACGTCGCCGTCCGGAACGCGTTTCGGTTTTCGTCGTCGTCGTCGCCGGCGAAGCCGCCGCACTGCTCGCGCGGCTTCACGCACCGGCCCTTCCGCTCGTCGGTCCAGAAGAAGTCTCCGGAGGTTTCCGCGCGCCTTAGCTTCCCCGAAACCGGGTCGCGCGGCCAGGCGTCCATCCCCCGGCGTTTCAGCTCGTCGAACGGCACGCACTCGTGGTACCCGTCGCTCAAAACCGCGCACTCGGCGCCGGCGCGGCAGCACTCTTCAAACGACGAACCGGGAGTCGCGCTCCATCCGCGCTCGCCGCCGCACTGCGCGCCGAACGGCGCGCAGCCGGTGGGGTCGCACGCCGCGTACCACTCATCCACGCGCACGCACGGCGCCGCGCCCTGGCAGCACTCGGGGCCCGCGTACCCGGCCGTCCCGCCGCACTGCCCCCACGCCGGCGCGCACGCGAGCGCCGCGCCGCCGCCGCCGCGCTTTCGCGCGACGTCGGCGCGCCACTCCGCCAGAACCGCCGCCGGGACGGCTGTTTTCGGTTTTCGGGGCTCCTCGCGCGCCGCCGTCCCGGGACGCGCCGGGACGCACTGTCGAAACGAGCACGCGTCTGGTTTCCCGGACGCACACGGCGCCGTGGTCGGCACGTCTTCGCACGCGCTGCCGCGTCGGCAGCACGTCGCGCCCTGGAAAGGCACGTCCACGAGAATCTCGGCGTCGAGATTTTCGTCGTTTCTAAAATCGGTTTTCGTCGTTTCTAAAATCGCGCGGCGGCGAGACGCTCTTCTCTTGGCGCTCTCTTCGGTCCACTCGGCGTCGAGCGCGAGTCGAACGGCGACGGTGCCGCCGCACTGGTCGAACGCCTTGCCGCAGCGCTCGGTGTTCTTTTCGGTGACCGATGCGCACGGCGTCCCCACCTTCGTGCCGCCGAACGCGAAGACGCCGCACGGGTCCTTCTCGCAAAACGCGAACCAGTCCCGAACCTGGCCCTCCTGGTTGTCCAGGTGCCACCGCCAGTCCACGGCGATTTCGGGCGCGGCGCCGCACAGGCGGGGATTGTCCTCGGCGTTGAACGACAGCAAACGCGACAGCCGCGCCAGGTCGTTCGGAACGGGCCCCTCCAGGTCGTTGTCGTCCAGCCACAGCACGCGCAGGTCGGACAACACCGCGAGCTCGCCGGGAATCTCCCCGGCGAGGCGGTTGTCCTCCAGCTTCACCTGGAGCAGCTCCGGCATCAAACGCCACGGCGCGCGCGGAATCGCGCCCTCCAGCCGGTTGTGCGACAGGTCCAGCTCCTGCAGTTCAGGGAAGCACTCGCCGAGCCACTCCGGCATCGAACCGACCAGACGGCCGCCGTCCAGGTCGAGCTCGCGCAGGTGCGAGAACGGACACAAGCCGCGCAGCAGGCTCTCGAACGTGCCTTCGATGTTCAAGTCGCTGAGGTGCACGTTCGTCACCGCGAAATACGTCGTCGCCGCGGCGTCGCCTGTTTTCGTCGCGGCGACGGCGTTTTCGGGACGCGACGCCTCGGCGGCGCGCTCCCGCTCCGGGAGGACGCGGCACGCGACGTAGTGCCACGCGCCCCAAGAGTCGGGCGCGCCTGCGGTGGGGCCGCACGGGTCGCACCGCGCCTCGTCGTCGCACCGCCAGGTGTCGAGCAGGTAGCCGAGCCCGCGAGAGGAGAGCTCGTCGCGGAGCGCGAGCAGCTTCCGCGTCTCCGACGGGAACGTCAGCGCGCGCGCGGGGGGGAGGAGGGCGAGCGCGACGGCGACGAGGGCTGGCGCGAGCGCGAATAGCCGCGCGTGCGGAGAACGGCGAGCGCGCATGGTGTTCTGACGGCGTCGTCGTTCGCGACCGCGTCGAAGACGCGGGACCCACGCGGAGCGTCGAAGTTCTGTTTCGACGCCTCCCAGGCCCCGTCCCAAGACCACGCCCACCCTCGGGTTCGGCGCGGATGATATTTCGGGCGGACGTGTGGCGGTGGGCAGTTCGCTCCGCCAAGGAGAAACGGCGCGGTTTTAGGAGTCTTCGCATTTTCATTCGCAAAAAATAGCTCCGCGCTCTGTCCTCTCTAAACAGGCTCGTCCCTTCTACGATGGATGCTGGGCGTCACGGGGCGTCTCCGCGACCCCGCCAGAGTCGTCGACGGTGAGGTGTTCGATGAAACCCCTCGCATCATCAGAAGCAGATGGTGTCGAGCATGGTCCCCAGCGTCTGCACGACGTTGTCGCTCATGAGCTTGCGCACGTTCTCGGAGAGGTGCTTCTTGGCATCCTGCCGGCCCACGTTCTTCACCATCAGCTCCTTCGCCGTGAGCGTGTCCTCCTCGATGACCGCCTTCTCGTACCTGTCCGCCAGGCGCTTCAGCTCCAGTACCACCTTCTCGTTTTCCTTGTCGTGCGCGTCGAAGTCCGTGACCCGCAGCCCCTGGGACCACTTGCTCTTGTTCAGGTTCAAGAGCATCTTCTCCTCGAGCTCGTTCTTGCGGTAGGAGATGTTGATGGAGTAGTAGTGGCGGTTCAGGCCGTGGATCAGCGCCTGGATCGAGGGCTTGTTCAGGTGGCCCAAGTTACTGGTGGTCTGCCTCGGCTCCTGGCCGAGCATGATGGTCTGCGGGTTGATCAAGCGGAACGCGTCGATCACCACCTTGCCCTTCACGCTCTGCACGGGGTCGATCACGACGGACACCAGGCGCGGGTTGAGCTGCTCAAACGACTGCTGCGTGTTGATGTCCACGCCCGAGAGCCAGCACCCGAACCCGGGGTGGCTGTGGTACCACCCCACCACCATCTCCTCCCTGCCCGTCTGTTTCAGCATGTCCAGCATCTTGGTCTGGAACACGGGGTCCACCGCCTCCACCGACACGCCCGTGCCGCTCTGCGGCATCGCGAACACGTCCACTACCTTCACCGTGTACTCGTCCACGAACGAACCAAGCATCAAGCCCATCACCTCCATCGGGACGCCCGCGCGGCCTGGTGGTGGTCAGGGTCGGAAAGGCGTGCGCGTTGTTTCACGAAGGCGTGAGAGGGAGGCGGTCAGCGCGAGGTCGTCGGCGAGTCGTTGTCAGTGGAAAAAAACACCCGAAGCGAAAATCGCCGCGACCGAAAGCGAAGCACCCGAACGGTTCAAAAACCCCTTCGGGCGCTCGACGCGACCGATCGGGGCGCCTCCCGAGCGCGAGACCGTGGCGGGCGTTCGCCGAAACACCGGCGCGGGGGTTTGGCGATTTCGCGGGGGGGTCGTCGTCGACGCGCGATCCGCGGTGGAGTCGCGCGCGGGGTCGTCGGCGGTCGCGCCACGTACCGTGCTTGAGCATCTTCAGCAACGCGAGGGACGAGATCTGGACGTTCTCCGCGGTGTCCACCTGCGGGGTATCCCCGGAGGACGCCTGGGGAGCGCCCCCCATCATACCCCCGCGACCCATCATGCCGGGGATGTTCATCGTACCCTCTTCACCTGCACGTGGCCGTGCACCGCGAAGTGGAGCTGTGCGCGCAAAACCAGATCTGTGACGAGCGTTGCGAGATCGATAGGAACTCGGTTTGTTGGTGACCGGTTTCGACCGTTTGCAGCTCGTTTACAAAACTTCTCCAAATCAGCTGTCTCTTGCGCCCGAAAAGTTAACGCGTCGGCACCGGTGGTCCTTCCCCGCGGCCCTGTTCGCGCAGTCCTTCGCGAGCGGGTCTGGCACCGCTCACGATGTCGCGACGCGCTGGCCTCGGCGCGCTCGAGCCGGACATGGGTGCCGCAGCGCGTGAGGTGCGGCCGAAACACGCCCGTCTCCGCTGACCGCAATTTCGCCGCGCCGTTCCGGGATTCGCGAAACGTTGACTCGACTGACCGATTCCCCCGCCCAACCCCTTGTCCACGTGAACGCAGGATGAGCGCCGCGAGCGCAAGCTTCGCGAGTACCGCCCGCCGATGTGGGACACCGAGACGCACGGCAAACCCGCGGGCAGGTTCAGCCGGTCCCCTCTGGAGTCAGGCGCGGATGCGGAAACCAGACGCGTGCTCGGCCCTTCCAACGTCGCTCCCGACGCCGCGGCGCACCTCGAAGAGGCGTGGCGCAAAATGCGCGCGGCCGCCGTCTCGACGCGCCAGCACCACCGCGCGGAAGGCGCCGCCGTGCTAGATGCTTTCGAGCGGGTCGAGTCAGAACGGCGAGAGAGTGCGCCGACTTCCCGGCGACGTCCCGGCGACCGAGACGACGCGTCGAGTCGGCCGAGAATGTGTTCCCCCGCCGAGTTCAAGCGCGCGTGGTTTGCGCTCGGCGTCCGGGACCTATCGGACGCGCAGGTCAAGGCTGTGTTCGCGAAAGTCGGGCACGACGCGCGCGGGAACATGCCGTACGACGTCTTCGTCAAGGCGCTCGTCCTGAAGAGCGGGCGCGTGCTCGGCCTGGAGCACATAAAGAAGGGCCCCTTCGAGGATGCCGACGACGCGCGGTTCATGGGGAAGATCACGTACCCGCAGTGCCGCCGGGGCGTGCAGGCGCCGAGCGACTGGCTCACCGCCGGGCGCGCCATCACCGCGAGGTCCGCCTCCGTCCCGACGCTCCGACTCGAGCCTGACTTCGCGCACGGCTTCCCCGGTCGCGGCGACTTGGGAAACAGTCTCCTGCGAACCGACGCCGGCGCGCTCGCGTACTACGTCGGCGCGCTGGGCGTGGTGTACGACCCGCGGACGCACGCGCAGCGGTTCTTCCGGGGGCACACGGGCATGGTGCGTTCGATCGCCGCGCACCCCGACGGCGAGACCTTCGCCACCGGGCAGGACGGACACAACGCGGTGGCGTGCGTGTGGTCCTCCACGCGACGCGGGCCCGACGGCGACTTGCAAGAGCTGGCGCGCGTCGTCGAGCCTCTCGGTTTCAGCCGCGCCTTCGCCTGCGTCGCGTTCTCGCCCGACGGCGCGCACCTGCTCACCGTGGGCAGCGACGACAAGCACACCGTGTTTTTGTGGGACTGGAAAAGACACACGCGAGGGGATACTCCCCCGCCGCTCATGTCCATGCCCGGCATGCAAGCCGCCGTGCCCGCGGTGTGGGGCGCGGCGTTTAACCCTCACCGGCGGTTCCTCTCGAAAGTCACAAAAGCCGCGCCGAAACCGGCGACGTCGCGTACGCCGTTCGCCTCCGGCCAGGCGGCGTTCGGGCCGGCGCCGCCCATCGCGTCTTCCGCGCGGCGTTCGGGCCTTAATTCGGATGGCGAAAAGAAGCGTCTGTCCGCCACGAGCTCGTTCGAGTTCGTCACCTTCGGCGCCAAGCACGTCAAGCTGTGGCGTCTGGACGGCGCCGGGCGGTGGGGCGGGCGGCCGCTGCGCTTCGACGGCTCGGCGCCCTTCTCGGCGCACGCCGCGGCGTTTTTGCCCGGCGGGAACCTGCTGGTGGGCAAGGACGACGGCGGCCTCGCGCTGTTCGACCTCGAGAAGCGCGCGCTGAAGCGCCTGGTGGGCCGCCGCGCGAGCCACGCCGACGCCGGCGCCGCGCCGAGCGTCCGGGACCCGGCGCGCGAAAACACCAAGGGCGTGCGCGCGCTTGTTGTCCTAGAATCGGAAAACGCCGTGGTCTCCGCCGGGGCGGATGGCCGGATCCTCGCGTGGCGCCTCACTGAGGCGCGGGACGACGTCGAGGACACGCCCTTCGAGGAGATCCAGCTGTCACACCCGATGGGCGCGAGCCACGCGCCGCCGCGGATCAGGTCGCTCGCGGTGGTCGCCTCGCGCGCGTGCGCGGACGGCGCCGGCGAAACGAGCGGACGAACGAGCGCCTCCGACGCCGCGGCTTGGCGCGAAAACTTTGGCGTCGACGAGCGAAAGGCGCCGGCGGCGCGCGCGGCGGATCGACCTTGGGGCGTGGAGGGGGATGACGAGCCCCTTCCCCCGGGTCGATTCCCGACGAAACCCCGAGGCGTGACCCCCTGGGCGCTAGCGGACGAGACACTCGCGCTGGAAGAGACGCTCGAGGCGACTTCGCTCGCGTCGGCGTCGGCGTCGGCGAGCGGCTCGGCGAGCGGCTCGCCTCTTTTTTCACGCGTCGCTTGTTTCGCCGGGACGACGGCGTGCGACTTGTGGGAGGCGGACGCGACGCGCGCGCGCGTGCGCATCGCCGGCGCCGGCGGCACGTTGGACGCGGTGGCGTGGCATCCCGACGCGCCCGTGTGCGCCACGCTCGGCTCGGACGGCTGGGTGCGCCTGTGCGACGCCGAGCGCCGCGCGCAAATCGCCGCCGAGGACGTGGGCGCCGGCGCCGCCGGCCGCTCGGTGGCGTTTTCCGGGGACGGGAAACTGCTCGCCGCGGGGTTCGCGGACGGCCGCGTCGCCGTTCTCCGCGCGCGCACGCTCGAGGCGCTGGCGGAGACCACGCCGGTGGCGCGCGAGCGCCACCGCAGGGAAAGGGAGCCCGGCTGGTCCGAGTCCGCGCGAGCCCCCGGCGGCGCGCGAGTCGAGGCGCTTGCGTTTTCGCCAGACAGCGCGCTTCTCGCCGCCGCCGGCGCCGACCGCGCCGTGCGCGTCTTCGCCAACGTCGCCGGCGCCTTCGCGCTCGTCGCGACGTGCGCGGGCCACAGCGCCACCGTGCGCGCGCTGGACTGGAGCGAGGACGGCGCGCTCCTGCGCTCGCAGTGCGTGGGAGGCGAGCTGCTGCACTGGCGTTTTTCGAAAACGTTTTCGCGCGACGCGCTCGGCGCTTTAGGAATCCTAAAGCCGTATCCGGGGGACGTGCGCGACGCGCGGTGGCGCACGCACAGCGCCACGGTGGGTTTCCCCGTGATGGGCATCTGGGAGCCCGGGCGCGCAGCCGGCACTCGCGTGGTCGGCGCGCTCGACCGCTCGCCCGACGCGCGGTTCGTCGTGGCGGGCGACGACGCGGGTGACCTGCGCGTGCTCAACTACCCGTGCGTGGCGCGCGCGGCGCCGAGCGTCGACGCGAGGCGCGCGCACGGCGCGCGCGTGGGCGCCGTCGCCTTCTCGGGCGACGGCGCGTGGGTCGCCTCGGTGGGAACGGCGGACAAGACGCTCGTAGTGTGGAGAGCGCGCGAGCGAACGCCCGGAGTACAAACGCGCGCGCGGTGATACGCGTATGATCGTATGTAGCTACGCGCGTATTATCTATGCTGACCAATAAATAAGCAGCTCATCACAACGTAGTACGCCCGCGCTAAAAGGTCCCCACCTGCGCGCACAGCCCCATCGAGAGTTTGCTTTCCTCCTTGGCGCTTTCGAGCTCCGACTTGAGGATGGTGTTGAGCCGCTTCGCGAGCTCCAGCTCCTCCTGCAGCACAGCCGTGGTCTGCTCCTGCCTCAAGAGCTCCTGCGACTTCTCGCGCACCTCGAGCTCCTTCAGGTCCAGCTCCAGGCGAAGGTCGTTGAGCTCCTTCAAGCGCCCCGCGCTCTTCTCCTGCTTGGCCTTGGGTTTCTCCTCGACGCCAGCGTCGCCGACGCCCGCCCGCCCCGACGCCTTCTCCTGCGCCTTCTCCGCCGCCTTCACCTCGCTCGGGAGCGGCGCGGACGCGGAGAGGGGGTACGTGCCGCTGGGAACGCCCGCGCCGGCGTCGGGTTCCGCGGCGTCGCCGGCGGCGGACGTCGACGCGGCCGAGGGAACCGCCGGCGGTTCCGCCGCGGCGCCTGCGGGCGCCGCGGGCGCCTCGACGACGGCCGGCTCGGCGAAAGCCGGCGCGGCGGCGATCGGCGAGAGCGGGCTCAGCGCCAGCACGCCGGCGGCGATCGTGGAGGCCAGCGCGACCCGTGCGCGTCTCGACGCGGTCGCCTCCTCGACGCGGCGATCGAGCGCGTGCGAAACGTCGACGACGCGTTTAGCGAATCTCGTCGACGTCGACGTCGACGGACCGCACGCGGGGGATGTCGCCGAGGCGACGCGAAGCGGCGCGTCGCATTCGTGGGCACCGCGCGGCGCGTAGCGCGCCGCGCGCGCAACCGAACCCGCGGGCACGTGCACGGCGTGCGGCATCTCGGAGTGATGACGCGGAGAACACGTTCCTTTGGATATGTGAATATCATAACCTGGCAACGAGATCTGGTCGTTTTCGATGACTCCCTTGGAAGTCACGGGCTCTGGTCAAACGCACGATGCGCGGCTCGCACATGCCCATGTACACCCACGACCGATCCCGCCGGCGGAAGGGCGTGAACGTCGCGGAGATCGTCGCGGGCGTGCTCGGCGTGATCCTGCTCATCCTCGTGATCGGTGCGTTTTGCTTCAGACACCCTCGGAGGCGCGACGAACGTCGGGTGCCGAAAACCCGCACGCGCGCGATCCTCCTCGATTTCGTTCTACGCGCTGACCCCCTCTCCTTCCGCGCGCAGTGAACCGGAGTCTATCCAGCGCCAGGGTGACGCTGACGCGCCAGCTGAACGAGCAGTCCGTCCGCGAGCGCACGTCCGAGAACAAGTGGAAGACCTCGAGCAAGAGCAAGGATGGGAAGATCGCCGAGCTGGAGAAGATGATCGAAACGTTGCGGGTGGAGAAGGATGATCACCGCGGGTCGCGCACGGAGTGCGACGAGAAGCTCACGGAGGCGGAAGGCGCGCTGCGCGCGGAGGCGATTCGCGCCGAGCGGTACAAGAAAAAGGTGGACAGCGCGCGCGCGGCGGAGCACAACCAGAAGATGGCGCTCGGGAAGTGCGAGCAGGCGCTCGAGCGCGCGCTCGAGAGCGCCGGCCAATCCGACGCGGATGCGCACCGGTTCAGCGAATCCGTCGCCGCCGCCGCCGCCGCCGACGACGACGACTGGGACGAGGACCTGATCACGGACATCGTGCACCCGTCCCACCGCTACGACCGCGCGCCCCGGCATGGCACCAGCCACCACCTCGCCGCGGACGAGGCGGAGATGCACGGTCTGGAGGATGACGCGGCGGCGGCGATGGACGCGGAGGAGAAGGATTCGGAAAACGCGCGCGACCCGGCGCTGGAGTACCCGGATGGAAAAGACGACGAGCCCGCCGAGCCCGAGCCGCCGAGGCGGCGGAAAGTCGAGATCGAGAAGAAGTCCAAGTCCAAGTCGCCTCCACCGCAGAAGTATAAGAAGCCGCCCGCCCCGCCCGCGAGGTCCCGGAACGGGCGAAACCTCCCGCCGGCGGGGAGGGCGGCGACGGCGAGCGAGCTGCGGAAAAACAGGCAAAAGGCGAGACAGAGTCTCTTCGCGTCCGCGGAGATGTGACGAGAACGAAGACGACGACGCGTCGTGGACTATTCATACTTGGCGTAAAACAAGAGTTACTTAAAGTGTAGTAGCTACGTGGTAGTTCACACGCACGTGTCGATCACGCGTTTCTGGTCACTTCTCCAGCACCTCGAGCGTCACCAGGACCCCGAAGTGGTCCGAGGGCAGCACCGCCTTGGTCTCCGCGCGTCCCTTCCACTCGTTGACGTAGGTCGCCGTCGACCCGTCCGGCCGCGTCACGGGCGTCGTGCCCACCATCTCGAACGACGCCACGCGGAAGTCCTCCAGCCGGCAGAACACGCGGTCGAGCCGCTTCTGCAGGTACCCGCTCATCATCGCGTTCCGCTTCAGGTCGTACGTGTACCCCGGGCCGCCGTCGCCCTTCAGCAGCCAGGCGTCCTCCCACCCGGGAGGAAGCGGCGTTTCGCCATCCGTCGTCTCGTCCCAGTTGGTGTCCCCCGCGAACAGCGCGTTGCGGACGCCGCCGCCGGAAACGCCGGAGCCGCCGTCGGGAAGCGCTCCGTCGCGGTTCGCGTCGAGCGCTCTGCCGCCGTGTTTCGAGCGCTCGGCGGCGCGTCGGTCGACCACCCCGTCGAGCACGCGGAGCGTGTCCTTGAGCTGCGCGACGCGCTCCGCCGAGCTCGTCTGCGCCTTGCTTATGAAACTCTCCAGGTGCGAGGACATCACGGTGAGCTCGCGGCCGCCGCCGCACTCGATCCCGGCGACGCCGTCCGCGTACCGCCCCATCTTCGAGCCGGGGAAGTTCCGGCGCACCAGCCGCGTGGTTTTGTCCCTCTTGTGCAGCGACTGCTTGAACAGCACCACGGTGAAGTACTGCTGCGCGGGCGGGGGCGTGCACTTGTACGCCTCGAACCAGGGCATCGCGTGCAGGAGCATCAGGATGTTCGGCGTCACCTCCTGCAGGCACAAAACGTGCGGGTCGCTCCGGACGACCACGTCGCTCAAGCCCTGCACGCGATCCGCCAGCGCGACGTGCTCGGCGAACCACACGTTGTACGTCAGCACGCGCACTTCCTTCAGAGGTGCCTTCAGAGGCTCAGAGGTACCTGCGAGAAGCGCGTCGATGATCCCAGAGCCACCGAACGCAGAAGACGCGGCGGCGGTCGCCGCCGCGCGCGCCGCCGCGCCGGTGAGTCCGCCGCGCGACCCCGCGGCCCCGCCGCTGCCGCCGCCGCCGCCCGCCGCGTTCGCGTCGCCGGCGGTTGACCGAGGCGCCGCCGCGAACCGGCCGGGCGCCGAGGGCCCTCCCCGTGCGGCGTCGCGCGCGCGCCGCTCGGCGGCCAGCCGGCGCATGAGATCGTTGCCGTCGTTTCTCATCGAGTCGTTCGCGTCGTTCGGTTTTCCGTCGTCGTCGTCGTCGACGACGACGACCGGCGCTTTGCCTTTGCCATCCGCCGCCGCGCCGCCTCGGGGCCTCTTCGCCGGCGGCGCGTCCGGCGAAGGTTCGCCGGTCAGATCGATCGCGGCTTCGGAAGAACCGTTCGCAGTCTCTCTCGGGGGCGCCCGCGCGCCGTCCGCGTACGCGCGGGGCATGGTCTTCGGGAGCTCGAACGCGCGCGCGCCGCCGCCCGAGTCGGCCAGGAGCGCGTCCACGACGAGAGCCTCGACGTCGGCTCGTCCCGGAAACGCGACGATCACGCGCTTCGCAGCCTCCGTCGCGTCCGCCTCGCCGAAGCCCATGGCGATCGCGCTGGCCACCGCGGGCTTGATTCGGTCGTCGTCGCCGCGCATCACGCGCGCCTCGTCCACCGGGTAGTCGTCCATCTCGGCCGTCGCGGAGGCGAGCTGGGGGCGGAGCCCGGGGGGAAACCACGGGTGGGCACCTCCAGATTCGAGCGGGGCGCGCGACGACGAGCTCGGCCTGGAGACGCGGAAGGGTCGGGGAAGGACTGGCGGAGATGCGCGCGCGTGACGGGCGCAGACGCGGGAGAGCCAGGCGGCAGACGCCGGGCGCATCCAAATGCGCGGGCGCGCGGTGGTCTGGCGAAGAGGACGATTTGAATCTTGGCTAAACTTGGCACACCTCATGAGCGCGTGCTTGAAAGAATATTCGTACGCATATTTCTCGTGAAGTGTGCGCGCATCTCGCTGGTCACTCGCACCCACGCAGGGCAGGTTCCGTTCGCGATGCGCCCCGGCGCCGCCCTCCGCGCGCTCGCGCTCGCCGCCCTTGCGGTCGCGGCGAGCGCGGGGTGCAGGCCCACGTACACGTGCGACCCGGGCTCCTCCGCGTGCCACGCGAAATACAGCTGCGAATTCTCCGCCCCTTGCTTGCCCGGCGCGACGTGCACACAGAGCTTCGACATCGGCGACGGCGTGGACAAGACGAGCGGTTTGCCGTTCAACTACTCCACCGCGTCCGGCTCGGTGACGGGCGGGAGCCTGGGCGGGCGCTCCTACTGCGGCCCCGCGGGGTGCGACGACAACGCGTTGGCGCTGACGTTCCAAAGCGCGGATCTCTCGGTGAAGTGGGTCAGCGCGTCGTGCGAGTCGCGCGAGACGCCGGAGCAGTGTCGCCTGGCGACCAAGACGCCGATCCCGGCCTCGCCGCCGCTCACGAAAGTCACCGCGCAGCAGACGTGTCTGAACAAGGTCACGCCGTGCACGTACTACAAAGCCGAGGCCACCGTCGACTTCCGAGCGGCGGTGGCGTGGCCGGAGCCGCCGTCGCCGCCGCCGACGGCGTCGCCTCCGCCGTCGCCGCCGCCCGCGCCGCCGCGGCCGCCGTCGCCGCCGCCCGCGCCCGGCGCGTTCGCGCGGGGCGGGCGCGGGCGCAAAGCCTTCGGCGCGTTTCTGCTGGTGCTCTGGGTGTGCCTCGCGGCGTACGCGTGCGCGGGGTACCTGTTCGTCCGCGCGCGCGCGAGGGAAAGCGACGGGAGCTGCTCGAACCTGCCGAGCTGGCTGCGGCGTCTGACGCCGGCGCGGTGCGACGAGGAGCTCGCCGCCGGCGCGGCGGGCGCGCGGCGCGAGTGCGAGCTCCTGTGGTGCTGGTGCGTGCCCGCGTACTGGAGGCACAGCGAGCGGGACGCCATGGACGCCTACTGGGCGTACCACCCCGTGCGGGGGGACGGCGAGTGACGCGCACGCACCGTTGTAACGCGCGCGAACGAAACAAACGAACCCGCGCAACGCGCGTGCGCGAGCGTCCAAGCATTGTCTCGCACCTTTTCCCGAAACTTCGCATGACGTGTTTGGTGGTGCGGCACGGGGTGTCGCCTCTCACTCGTCACGCGCGCGCCGCTCGCCTCACGACATGGCTGCATCACTTCGAGCGCTCCCCCTCGCCGTGGCGGCCGCTCGGCGCGTCGACCGCCGCCCGGCAGCGCCGCGGGCGGCGCTCGTCGCACGCGGTGGGCGAGTCACCGGCGTCCCGAGTTTCGCCGATAAGCCTTCCCGAACCGTCGCGACGCGTGCACGCGGTCCCGCGCGCTTCCGCGCGCTTCGCGCCTCCTCGGGAGACGAAGACGAGACCTACGCGCCGTCCAACGGCGTTTCCGACGTCTCCTCTCTGCTCACCTCCGTGGCGGACGCGAGGTGGTTCAACACGTACCTGCATCTCGGGGTGTTCGTGTTCATCCTCGGGTTTCTCGACGCGGGGTACTCGCGGGACTGGACGAGAATAGGCGCGATAACCCCCGAGTCGGAACAGAAACTGCGAGACCTGGCCGTGGTGCTGGGACAGGTGCACATCGTCGCGGCGGCAGCCGCCGGCGTCGTCGCCAGCAAGAGGAACCTCCCCGTGCCCGCGGCGGTGGCAAAGACGCTGCTCATCGGGTTCCTCGCGTTTTGCGAGGTGTGCTTCAAGTCGGCGGGCGGCGACGCGGAGACGTGACGTTTTCCGTCGGCGGCCGCCGAACGCGGAACGGAGGCGTTTCAAAGGCGACGCGCGGGAACCGCGGGGCGGAGCCCTTCTTTTTCTCGGGACGAGCGGACGCGCATCGCACCGACGCGGATGCATCTGACTGGCAGTACCGAGCGTCGTGAACGGACGTCTAGATTACCTTATAACTAGCTAGCTACACACGACGGACTCTCGCTCGCGTGGGAATTCGACAATCGTCACGCGGTCTCGCCGCCGTCCGTCTCGATATCATCCCCGTCCCCGTCCCCGGTGCTCACCACGATCTCCGCCAGCTCCACGGACTTGTCGGGCTGCTGGACGCGGACGAACTTCCTGCCGCTCAGGCCGGCGAGCCACTTGGCCTCCTCCGCCGCCGCCGCCGCGCGCACCTCCCGCGCGCGCGCGCGGTCCTCGCGCCGCGTGCGCATCCACATCCGGAACACCCACAGCACGAAAAGGATGGCCAACAAAACGCTGACGGCGTCCACGATCGTGTCTTGACTCGAGCGGTACACCTTCTGCTGCTCTGGCGGCAGTTGGTCGAAAGGCAGGTATTCGCACCCGGCAGCCTGGTTCGGCGCCGAAGGGTCGCCCGTGGCGCAAGGGCACTGCGTCGAATACGCTGACTCACCCGGGTCGTCGGGAGTGAATTCTTCGGCGAAGTACCGAGCGCACCGCGAGTTGAACGTGTTCGCGCTCTCCTCGCGGCCCGCCTTGAACCGGTCGTAGCGGTACGTGCTCATCGCGCTGCCCATGGTACCCGAGCGAAGGGCAAGTATCCGAGGGGGAGAGGACCCGAGCGGGGTCGCCACTCCGCGCCCGCAGAAGTACGGGCGCGGGCCGAGAAGCAAGACCTAACCTACGACACACAAAAATATACCTATTTCCTTCGCGACGTCACGAGACCGAAGACGCGAAGAGACGGAGGAAAAAACCACGCGCGCAGTTTTGAACGCGCGGCGTCCGTGCGCGTGTAGCTCTCGCCGGAAACCATGAGTGCCGAGGTGCGTGCCCCCTCCACGAAACATCTCGCTTCTGACGAGCCGTACCCGATCGCGCGTCCCGCGTTCGCGCGCGGGGTCTTCCCGGCCATCGTCTTCCCCAGATCGCCAGGCCGACTTCTTCACGCACTCACCGCCCGAGCCTTTCCCCGCAACCTTCGCGCCCCGCTCTCCCCGCAGGCGCCCAAGCCCGACTCGGTCGCGGGCGAGCAGAAGGTTGTGACCACGGAGCTCATCCAGAAGTACTTGAACGAGAACGAGCAGCTCATTCTCGCCATCTTGGAGAACCAGAACGTGGGGAAACTGCAGGAGTGCGCGCAGTACCAGGCGCGTTTGCAACAGAATCTGATGTACCTCGCCGCCATCGCGGACGCGACGCCCAAGCAGTGAACCCGCGGACGCGGAACGAGCGGGTGTACCGGATGGGGATCGAAAGTCGACTCCCCTCGAGGAAGAAGCGTGGTGACGAGACACACCGTAGCACATGTAGCGTTCGCAAATCGTGAAACCCGTGCGAAGCGCCCGGCATCAACCGCGCGCCGCCGACGACGCGAAAGTGCTTTGTTTGAACGCCACTCCATCAATCAGTCCATTTGACCGCGTCAAGCTTGATGCCGTCATGCCGGGCGAATTTTTTTCCACCACGACCACCTGTTCGCCTCCCGCGCGGCGTTTCGTTTCGTTCCGAGAGGACCGCCGGGGACGTTCGCGCGCCACACCCACGCGCGTCTCACCGCTCGTGCGTTCCCCGCTGCTGTCGAGCTCTCAGACTTCTCCAACCCCGTCTCGACCCCGCGCTCGCGGTTATCTCGGGGCGCTCCTCTCGTCGCCCGACCTCGGCGGCCGTTTTCGCGGCGATCGCGAACGCGCGCCTCTTTCCCGAAGCGACGCGACCGACGCTCCCCGAGACCCCGACCAGGAGTGCTTTCCGAGATGCCAGCCCCTTCAGGCAGCGTCCAGACGCAGGAGGAGGACGGTCTCGCGTGGCGCGTCTCCCCCGAGGTCACCGAGCGACTCGACCGCATCGCGGCGCTCGGCATCGACGATCTGATGGATGTCACCTCAACCCCGGATGCGCGCGCCGCCGCCGCGAACGCGCCCGCCGAGGAGGAGGATGCCGACGAGGAGGGCGATCATCCTCAAACCTCGGACGCCACGATCGCCGCGATGCGCGATGGCGATGATCTCGAGGCGGATCATCGCGATGATCTCGAGGCGGAAGAGAAAGCCGAGGAGAAAGCGCCGGGAGGCGCCGACGCGCCGAGCGCCTCCGCCTCCGCCGCCGCCGACGCGTCTGACGGACATCCGACGCGCTCTCGAGACGCGTCCGACGGACCCGAACCCTTTTCTAAGAGCGGAACCTTCGAAACCTTTTCTGAGAGCTCCGCCGAGCTCCGCGGCGAGTCGCTGCGCAAGACACGGACGCGCCTGGTGCTGATCCGGGCGCGGGATGAGATGTTCGCGTCCGACCCTACGTTCAAACGCCGCTCCGTCGCCGAGCTCAACGCCGAGGCGGTGGCGTTTTTGCGCGCCGGGGACGATCTGCGGTGCGTGGGCGCGTTCGCCAAGCTGTTCCGCAAGATGCTGGACAACCACCTGACGCACAAGGACCTGCACGTGTGCCACAGCAACCGCGCCGCCGCGTACCTGAACCTGGGTCTGTACGAGGAGGCGCTCTGGGACGCGCGGCAGTGCCAAAGGCTCGCGGAGGCGCGCTTCAACCGCGACCGCGACGCGCTCGCCGTCGCGCCCGTCTTCCGCAAGGCGCACGCCCGAAAAGGCTTCGCGCTTCTCGGACTGGAGATGCCCAGGCAGGCGAAGGCGTCCTTCGAGGCTGGCCTCGCGATGCAGCCGGACTGCGTGGAGTGCAAGCGCGGCCTGGAGGAGGCGCTCGCGCGCATCGCGCGCGACATCCTCGAGGGCCGCGGCCTCGAGACGCTGGCGCTGCCGCCGGCGGCGCCGGTGGCTGGGCGCGTCGCCAACCTGCCGCACGCCGCGCCCATGCACCGCGTGCACCCGCGGGACGCGCTCCCCATCTCGCTGCTCACGCCGTTCCAGGCGGACACCGAGTACCACATCAAGGACACCTACAACTACATGACCGTGCAGGCGGACGTGCGCATGCCGCGGAGGCACTTCAAGTACCTGCGGGACGGCGCCCGCCTCGACGCCTTCGCGCGCGCGACGCGCGCCGCCGTCGACAAAGTGCGCGCCGAGCGCCACTGCGACGCGCGCGTTTTGCACCTCGGGTGCGGCGCCGGGTACGTGACCATGGAGGCGCTCCGCGCGGGCGCGCACCACGTGGTGGCGTGCGACCGCTGGCTGTACCTCGCGATGGCGTGCAAGGAGAGTCTGCTGGCGAACGGCTACGGGGACGACCAGGTGAAGGTGGTATACAAGCGCCCCACCGACTTGCGCGCGCTGCGCGACGTGCCTGTGGCGTGCAACGTCTGCGTCAACGAGATGTTCGACGACGGGCTCCTCAGCCGCGGCTTGTTGCCCGCGTTCAGGCACGCCGCGGAGCGGAGCCTGCTGCTGCCGGACGCGGTTCTCATTCCCAACGCCGCGACGGTTTACGTCATGCCCGTGGAGTGGCGCGTCACGACCGTGTGCGGCCTGGACGTGAGCGCGATGAACGCGTACCGGCACGCGCCCAGCCACACGTCGGGCGCGCCCTTCGCGCCCGGCGCGACGCGCGCGTTGGCGCCGCCGCGGCCGGCGTGGCACTTCGACTTCCAGAACCCGCCGTGCGCGAGCGAAACCAAGACCGTGGACTTCAATTTCGCCAGCGACGGCAAGTGGAACGCGGTCGTGTTCTGGTACGAGCTCAGGCTCTGCGAGGGCGTCGTGCTCAGCACGGCGCCGGAAGACGTGAGGCGCGCGGCGGAGACGGCAGACGGCGCGTCCCGCGAAAACGGAGAGAGTAAATTTTACTTCCCCTCCAGCTTGCAGGCGGCGGCGCAGTACCTGCTGGGGGAGATCTGCGTGCGCGAGGGCGACGTCGTGCCGCTGACGTGCGCGCACAACACCGTGCAGATGCAGTTCTCTGTCGAGGAGGCGGAGTACGCGCACCTGCACAAGCGGCTCGCCTCCTTCCCGCAGTACCACTTCGAGGTGCTGCGCGACGAGGCGCGCGCCCGCGCGTACGACGACGCCATCCGGCGCCGCGTGCGCAAGGCGGCGAAGAAGAAGCCTTCTAAAAAAAAGGGTGGGGTGAGCGTACTTGATATCGGCGCCGGCTCGGGTTTACTGGCGATGATGGCCGCACGCGCCGGCGCGGAAAAAGTGGTCGCGTGCGAGTGGCACGGCGCGCTGGCGACGTGCGCGCGCCGCAACGTCGCGGCGAACGGTTTGTCGCGAGCCGTCACCGTCGCGTCCGGGGACGTCGCTAAGTTGCGGCGCGGGAAGCAGGGCGTCCCCGTGGACGGGTTCGACGTGGCGGTGATCGATTTGTTCGACGCCGGTCTGACCGGGGACCACGTGCTGTGGATGCTCGAGCAGGCGCGCAAGAACGTGCTGGCGCCCGACGCCGTCGTGGTCCCCGCGGCGGCGACCATGTACTGCGTGGGCCTCGAGGCGTACACCGCCGAGGTGAACGGGTTCGACTTCTCGGCGTTCAACAAGTACCGCTGGGACAGCACGTACCGCGCGACGAAGCTCGCGGACGAGCCGGACGCGCGGGTGTTGACGAAACCGAAGCGCGTGTTCGAGTTCTTCCTGCAGCAACAAGAGAGGCGAGACGCGAACGGCGAGAAGTCGTCGCACTTCGCCGCGGCGCCGACGCGCGAAACCGTGGCGCGCCTGGAAACCGTCGCCTCCGGGTACCTCAACGCCGTGGCGTTCTGGTTCGACCTGCACATGGACGAGAAGGAGACCATCACGACGGCGCCGCGAGGGTACGGCAAGGGCGGGACTGTGCTTTTCGAGGAGACGCGGTTCAGGAACGACCCCGACGGCCTGCGCGCCGCGCGCGAAGCCGGAGACCTCGCCGCGAAGCGGGAGATGGAAGCCGCCGCCGCGCGGCACGCCGCGACGCTCGCGGCGAACCCGCGCACGCACCTCGGCGCGGAGGCGTTTCGAGCATCCGAAAACGAGACAAAACGAGACGATGGCGACGAGGAGACGGAACGCGCCGAAGACGCGGCTCGAGACGCTGGAGACGATGCGACTTCGAGCCCGAGTTCACGAAAAGACCAAGAGACAGACGACGCGCGCGCGGTCGTTCCCGCGTGCGCGCCTCCGGCTGCCTCTGACGACGCGCGCGCGTCTCGCGGAGACGATTCATTCGCGGAGGCGACGATTCATTCGCGGCGCGCCGAGCGGAACGCCGACGCCGAGCGGCGGGAGCACTACTGGGGCCAAGCCGTGCAGTACCTCGAGCGCGGCGTGCAGGTGCGCGCGAACACGAAGATCACGCTGCTGGCTCGGCGCGAGGCTGACCGCGTGCGGTTCTCTCTGAAGGAAGGCGTGGGCGCGTTCGTGGGCAAGCCCCCTTGGAAGATCGAGTGGGGCGGCGGCGCGTCCGTGGAGTCGCCGCACTTCCAGCGCGTGCACTACTGCGAGCTGCTCGTGGGGGACTACCTGATGCGGCTCAAGTCGCGGCGGTTCCCGCCCATCGAGAAGGAGATGCGCATGATCCTCGCGCACTGCGGAAACCTTTTCCTGGACCCGGAGGTCATCGCGGAAATCACGCACTGGTTCGCGTGCCTCGAGCTCGTGCACGGCCAGCAGGACTTCTCCCCGGGCGCGTCCATCGAGGCCATGTCCAAGACGCCGCTGCGGCTGGGCTGAAGACAAAAGCCGAGATACATGTACGCGCGCGAGCGCGTATTAGTAACTACGTACCTACCTTCGTGTTAATACTTTCGTGGCTACTCATTCGTGGCTACTCATTAGTGTTAGCGGTACTCGTACGCTCTCATCTCACACCACGAGGCTCTTCTGCGCGTTGTGCCAGTCTACCACCTCGTCGTAAGGCAAGGCACCCCCGAAGCAGTCGAGCGCGCTCCCGACGGTGACGTCCACCGCGGCGCCGCCGGCGCCGCGCACGAGCTCCAAGTCGGCGATGGATCGCGCGCCCCCCGCGTACGTGACGGGGATGGGCGAGTGCTCGCCGAGCCTGCGCACCAGCTCCTCGTCGATCCCCAGCTTCATGCCCTCCACGTCCACGCCGTGCACGAGGAACTCGTCGCAGGAGGACGCGAGCGCCGCCATCCCCGCCGCGTCCACCTTGACGTCGGTCCACTTCTGCCACCGGTCCGTGACGACGAAGTAGTCGTCGCCCTTCTTGCGGCAGGAGAGGTCCAGCACCAGCCTCTCCTTGCCGACCGCGCGCACCAGCCGCCGCAGACGGTCCTGGTCCACCTGCCCGTCGCGGAACACGTAAGACGTGACTATCACGTGCGACGCGCCCGCGTCCAGCAAAGGCGTCGCCGTCTCGGCGGTGACGCCGCCGCCAACCTGCAGCCCGCCGGGGAACGCCGACACCGCAGCCATCGCGGCGTCGGTCGTGCCTTGGTCCCGGCTGAGCATGATCACGTGGCCTCCCGCGATGCCGTCGCGCCGGTACATCCTCGCGAACTCGGCGGAGGACGTCTCGGTCTCGAAGTTGGTCTCCGGGGTCTCGCTCGCGGCGTCGCCGTCGTCCGAGTCCTTCAGCGTCCCACCCACGATCTGCTTCACCCGGCCCTGATGGATGTCGATGCACGGCCGGAACCGCACGGCGCGGGGGAACGTCGCCGGCGCGTCCGCGGAGGAGGAGGCGCCCGCCGCGCGGACGCGGCGCCCGCGGACGGGCGCGCGAACGGCGGCGGTGAGCGCGGCGGGGAGGGCGCGACACGCCATCGTGCGCGTAGGAGTGCGGGTCTCGGCAGTCGTGCGCACCGAAACCCTCCACCCTTCGAGGTAGGCCTTCGACTGCGAAATCCAGGCTGCTCGGCCGCTCGCGACGTTTCGCGTGTTTTTCTTCGGCTTTGAACTCCCTCGGAGACGCCGACCACACCTGCGCGCGCGAGGCACCCATCCGCGCGGGGGAGCGGGTGCGATGCAGGCCTCGTTCGACAGTTTCCGCGGCTCGCCGCGGAGCTCGTCGAAGGTGGCGGCAGACCCACTCCCGACGGTCCCCGACCCCCTGATCCAGCACCTGGGGTTCCCGGACAAGTTCTACATCGTCGCGGCGTTCGTGGATGATCCACCGGAGGTGGGCGTGCGCCGCGTCGACGACGACACCGCGCTCCTGCTGCACGCGTTGCACGAGCAGGCCACGAAGGGTCCGTGCGCGAAACCGCGCCCTTGGTCGTTCTTCGAGACGGACGCACAGCTGAAGTGGGACGCCTGGAAGGCGCTCGAGAAGATGCCCGCGTCGGAGGCGATGACGCTGTATTGCCGCACCGTCGAGGAGGACAACCCGAACTGGTGGCAGCTGCTCACCGCCACGATGGGCGCGCGCGAGAAGCGCGAGATCATCGAGACCGCCGCGGAGTGCGCGCGCGAGTACCGCGCGTTCGTCCGAGCCGGCGTGTTGATCGGCCCGTCCAGCGCGGCGGCGCCGCCGTATCTCCACACGGATTCCTCCGCCGAAAACGAAAACGAAAACGAAGACTGGGCCGGCGCGAGCGCCGCTCTGAAGGCGTTCGGCCTGGGCGGTCTGTCCGACGTCATCGACTTCCTCTCCTCCAGCCGCCCGGTGAAGCCCTGGTCCCGAGGCCACCGCTCCATCAACCACCCGTCGCGGCTGCCCCCGGACAGGAGCGACGTGGTGTCGGTGAGCGCCATGAAGGCGAGGCTGAAGAACGCGCAGAACGCGCCGGCGGAAGCCGCCGTCGACGCGCTCGCCTCGGGCGTTGTCGCCTCCGCGCTCGACGCCGTCGCGCCGATGCTCACGTGGCGCGCGGTGGCGACGCGAGGCGCGCCGCCGGCGCCCAGGTACCACCACTGCGCGTGGGTGGTGGACAGCCCCAAAAGCGCGGCGCCGCAGATGTGGGTCGCGCACGGCTCGCTCAACGGCAAGAAGCTGCCCGGGACGCCGGCGGTACTGTGCCTGCGCGCGCTGGAGTGGACGACGCGCGAGGCGCGCGAGGAAAACGGGGACGCGCTCGTTGCCGTCTCGGGCGCGGCCGCGCTGGTCGCGCCGAACGACGCCGCGTACGTCTTCGGGGGCGCCGCCAGGACGCGCGCGCGCGGGCTCGGCGGGCTCTTCGGCCGCGCCGACGACGACGACGATGAACGACAAAATATTTCGCGCCGAGGCGCGCGCGCGATGCCCGTGCGCGTTTTGGATTTGACCGAGGACCCCGGCCCGCCGGACGAGCGAGTCGACGGGAGCAAACGCGGCGGCGCGAAGAAACGGGCCATGGCGTGGATCGACGCCGTCGCGGAGGATCTTCCGAGCGTCGGCGACGACGTGGTCGACGTCGTCATCGACGACGAGATTATGGCGACGCCCGACGGCTCGCCGGAAACCTTCTCCCGGGGAAACGCCGCGGGCCCCCGCGCGCGCACGCACCACTCTGCCACGCTCGTGGGCGGCGAGGTGTACGTGTTCGGCGGGTGCGCGTGCGCTGCCGGCGACGGGCGCGGCGGCGAGGCGCTCGGCGACCTGTGGGCGTTCAACGGCGCGGAGGGCACGTGGCGCCTGGTCACGGGCGCGGGCGACCCGGGCGGCGTGGTGGGCGGCGCCGGCGCGAAGACGAAGCCGCTGCCCGCGGCGGAAACCGCGTGGCACGGCGCGCCGAGCCCGCGCTCGGGGCACGTCGCCGGCGCGGCGGATGACCGCTTCTTGCTGATTTTCGGCGGCGACGAGTCCCCGTCTGACACGGGCGGGTCCTCCGGCGGGCGCCTGGCGGACACGCAGACGCACGTCTTCGACACGTGGGCGCAGCGCTGGGTGCGGGTCGCGGTCACCGGCAAGCCCCCGGCGCCGCGCGCGGGGCACGCGGCGTGCGCGCTGGGCGGCGGATGGTACGTCTCCGGCGGCGGCGACCACCGCGAGGCGCGCCCGGAGACCTACCGCCTGGACGTCCGCGACGCCGCCGAGGGCCGGTACCACTGGCAGGTGGTGAACACGGGGGTCGGGGACGGGCAGGCGAGCGCGGCGGGGCGCGAGGGCGCGAGCCTTGTTCCCTTCCGCGGCGCCACAGGCGAGTTCCTGGTGGCGTTCGGGGGCTCGGACGGGACGTGCCGGGGGGACGTGCGCGTGATGCGCGTCTCGGACTGGACCACGGGAAGCGGCGAGCGCTAACGCTACGTAGGCGGCGTCGAACGAACGTAG
>Ga0181559_10001092_pt1 | contig 26409 bp, 27 predicted proteins | sample 011ome_21_FD_133752 | JGI IMG/M metagenome (GOLD analysis project Ga0181559, IMG submission 133752) | Coastal salt marsh microbial communities from the Groves Creek Marsh, Skidaway Island, Georgia - 011508AT metaG (megahit assembly) | ecosystem: Environmental > Aquatic > Marine > Intertidal...
CCGGCTCCACAGGATGGAGAGGTGCTGGAACTGCTCATTAAGGTAGGAGACAAGGTCAAAACCGGGTCTGATGTGATTAGAATTTTTGGAGCAGCGGCTGCAGCTAGCCCATCTCCAGCGCCAGCAAGCTCGGAGTCTGAAGCGGTAGCACCAGCACCTAGCGCGGCTCCTGCACCGGCTGCGATACCGGAAGTGCCTGCTGTACATGCCGAACAATCGGGCAAGGTCTATGCAGGCCCCGCGGTTCGAAAACTGGCGAGGGAACTAGGAGTGGATCTCGCCCTGGTGCTAGGCACTGGCGCAAGATCACGCGTCGTAAAGGAAGATATTCACGCATTTGTGAAGGCTCGAATCAACAATCCGCCTGCGGCAGCAGGCACATCTATATCAGCTGTTCCAGATGTTGATTTTTCTCAGTTCGGGGAGATTGAGGAAGTTGCACGCAGCAAGATGGAGAAAGTCACTGCGACGAACATGCAGCGCAACTGGAGTTCTGTACCGCATGTGGCTCAGTTTAATGAGGCTGATGTCACCGAGCTCGAAGATTTCAGAGCCGAGCTTAAACCAGAAGCGGAGAAGAAAGGCGTCAAGTTGACCTTCTTACCCTTTTTGCTTAAGGCTTGTGCGAAGGCGCTGGCAGAATATCCGCAATTCAATGTTTCGCTGCATTCTTCTGGTGAGTATGTGATCCAGAAGAAGTACTACCATATCGGCGTTGCGGTAGCGACTGAGGCTGGTCTAGTGGTACCGGTGATCAGGGACGTAGATAAGAAGTCTATCTATGAGCTGGCCGATGAGGTCATTGAGCTATCGAATAAGGCGAAGCAGCGTAAGTTAAAGCTCGAAGAGATGCAGGGTGCCTGCTTCACTATTAGCAGTCTGGGCGCCATTGGTGGCACTGGATTTATCCCTATCATTAATGCCCCTGAGGTTGCGATTTTAGGAGTGTCAAAGACTGAGATTAAGCCGGTGTATCGGAATGGAGAATTCCAGCCGCGCAAAATGCTGCCAATAACGCTTTGCTATGACCACAAGGCGGTCAATGGAGTGGATGGCGGCATGTTTGCGGACTACCTGGTCAAGTTGCTTGGCGATATCCGCAGACTTGCGCTCTAGGGCATGCGTTCTGACGTGGGATTGCTTATCACTGGTGTGAAAAATACGCCGGCGTCACTGTCGATGCGCCTGATTTCGCAGTCATAGGCACTGGACAGATTGTTCTCCGTAAGCACTTGAGCTGCCGCGCCCGCCTCGTAAGCACCATCTTCTTTTAATAAGAGCACGTGATCACAGATGCGGCTGGCCAGATTAATGTCGTGAGTGGCCATCAACATTGTGGCTTGATCCTGCATTACTCGTGAACGCAGGGCAAGCAACCCTGTAAGCTGATGGGCAATATCGAGATGATTGCTGGGTTCGTCTAGTAAAAATAGAACCGGTGACTGGGCGACCAGTCGCGCCAGGGCCAGGCGCTGCAGTTCGCCGCCGGAAAGCGTGTCGATCCTGCGATCAGCCAGGTCCAGCAGCTTGAATTCCGCCAGAGCCGCCTTAACAACCCCAACATCCGCTTGATCATCCCATAGCCTTGAATGTTGGTGCGGATAGCGACCCAGCATGGCTGACTCCAGCACTGTGCTGGTAACCAGTGAGAGCCCTTCCTGAAATAGAAGCCCTATGCGCAGTGCGACTTCCCTGCGATCGAGTTGGTTGATGGGCTTACCTTGCAAATCGATCCCGCCGCCTTGCCAGGGTCGCAGTCGCGCCAGGGTATGCAGCAGGGTTGTTTTGCCTGCGCCATTCTTCCCTAATAGACCCCAGCTCTCGCCACCCCTTATCGTCAGGTTCAACTCTGAAATCAACTTGCGCTCACCAATGCTCACATCGAGTTCGGTGATTTGCATAAGAGCCTTGGCCTTTGATGCGGTCATGCTTCTCGGCTAATGGATTTTCTGAGGATGACAATGAATGTAGGCACACCAATCAAAGCGGTGACCACGCCAACCGGCAGTTGCTGTGGTGCTATCAGGGTTCGGGCCAGGCTATCGGCCACAATTAGGAAACTTCCTCCCAATAGCATGGCACTTGGTATCAGCAGGCGATGGTCTCTGGCCCCCAGCATCCTCAGCATATGCGGAATGACCAGGCCTACAAAACCAACAGAGCCGGCAATGATTACCGCGCTGGCAGTGAGCACCGAAGCAGCGAAGTACAGAATGAAGCGTAAAGCAGAGACATTGACTCCCAGTGCGAGAGCCTGTTGATCACCCTGTATAAGGACGTTCAGGGCACGGCTCAGAAAGAGTCCGCCGGCCAGTCCTGCCAGCAGCAAAGACCAATGTATCGGACTCACGCGACTTTGGCTCAGATCGCCCATCAGCCAGAACAACATACTCTGTACTGTGTTTTCGGTGCTGGTCGTCAACAATATATTTATTACCGCGCCCCAGCCTGCGGATACCACAACCCCAGTCAGCAACAGGCGAATTACAGACCAACGCCCCAGGCCGTTGGCGATGAAAAATACCAGCAGTATGGAGAACAATGCGCCAAAAAATGCCCCCTGGCTTAGCCAGAAACTGCTGGCGCCCAGAAGGATCGCGCTGAGAGCGCCAACAGCTGCTCCGCCAGATACGCCAAGAATATAGGGGTCAGCTAGGGGATTGCGCAGCAAGACTTGCATGATCACGCCAGCCAAAGATAGAAGGCTGCCGACGACAAAGGCGGATGCAGTTCGTGGTAAGCGAATATCGAAAATTATCTGAGTCGCTAATTCGCTTTGTGTAGCGGACGGCAGTCTAAATAGATCCGCGAGCGTCAATTCCACACTGCCGCTGAGCAGTGAAAAAAGCGCGGCACAAATGGCCAAGAGGGCAAGCGTGCAAATCAGCAAAATCTGTCTGAACGCGATCAAATTGTTAGCTCGAGTGGTTGTCCGCAGGCATGCAGTGTAATGATGAATTGCGCGCCAAGCTTGGGTGCGCTGGAAATCTCGATTTCACCGCCCAGTAAGGTTTTGATGATTCGGTACGCGGGGGAGAGACCCAGGCCGGTGCCACCGGAAGTGGGTCGCGTAGTGAAGTAGGGGTCGAATGCTTTTCGAACAACCTCATCGGTTATGGCATTGCAATTGTCGAGAACGCACAGTTCAGCATCGACAGTAATCAAGCCTAACGACATTGATTTAATGATTTCGCTGAAAACTTTCTGAATATTCATACTGTCTAACAAGGGCGCTCATTCTTTGCACACCGCATCATAGCAATAAATCCGCTGTACTCCAGCCGGAATCCTTGCTCTGGCTCACGGATTCCAATGAATAAGTTAAGTTAACGATGCCCTGATGATAGACTGGCAAAACTCGGGTTCCGATAATACTCAATGAATTGACAGCGGTTAAGACTCAGGCTTTCCCTGCTTATCGCTGGCTCGGCCCACCACAGGATGCGAAAGGAATTAAGACAATGCCCTCGTTCGATATTGTGTCAGAAGTCGACATGCACGAAGTTAACAATGCGGTAGATCAGTCAAATCGGGAAGTCGGCACACGCTTTGATTTCAAAGGCGTGGACGCCAACTTTCAGGTCACTGACGCTTCGGATGTTCTGGTCAGTGCTGAAGTGGATTTTCAGGTCAAACAGATGCTGGATGTTCTTAAGGGTAAACTGACCAAAAGAGGTGTAGACATCAAAGCGCTGCAAGAAAGTGACATCGAGGCGAGTGGTCAAAAGGTGTCGATGCTGGTCAAGATTCAGCAGGGAATTGAATCTGAGCTTGCCCGCAAAATCGTAAAAATGGTTAAGCAAACCAAAATCAAAGTGCAAACAGCGATTCAGGGAGAGAAGCTGCGAGTTACAGGCAAAAAGCGAGACGATCTCCAAGAAGTAATCGCCTTACTGAAGGAATCGAACCTGGACATACCTTTACAGTTTAATAATTTTAGAGATTAGCCAGCCGATAAGGCAGGCGATGGGTTGCGAAATGGCAACTGAATCGTTCAGGAAGGTGCATGTCCACAACGGAAAACAAAGCGATAGATCACTCGCTCAATAGTCTGCCGCCCAGTGTGCGTCCGTATTTTGAGGCGGCGCCGCTCGCTGCATTTTTCCTGGGAATGTCATCTGGATTTCCCTATGCCCTTATTGGGGCGACGTTAACAACGCGATTGGCGCAGGATGGTATTTCCAAGAGTTCAGTTACCGCGTTCGCCCTGACTTTCCTTGCCTATAACTTCAAATTCCTCTGGGCACCGGTGATAGACAATTTCCGTTTGCCGTTCATCGGTAAATTCGGACAGCGACGCTCCTGGCTCTGGTTCGTCAGTCTTTGTGTGATTCTCGCGGTGGTATTTCTTGGGATAGTGGACCCAACCCAGGCTCTATTCACGGTTGCCGTCGCGGCAATAAGCCTGGGCGTAGCGGGCGCAACACTGGATATCATTATCGATGCCTATCGCATCGAATTGCTGGAGCCCCATCAGTTAGGTACAGGCTCTGGCATGTCGCAGTACGGCTGGCGTATCGGTGCCGCCTCAACGGGTGCGCTCGCTCTGATTGTGGCCAGTAATTTCGGTTGGCCTGCCGCCTATATAGTCTGCGCGGTGTTCACCTTGCCCGCTATTATGGTAGGTGTTTTCATGGGCGAGCCTGCTCGACATATAGAGCCAGCAGAGGTTAAAGGCGTCACTCAGGCACTGGCAGAATATTTCAGCCCGCTGAGTGAATTCGTCAAACGACAGGGAGCATGGTTGGTGCTGTTTTTCGTTCTCATCCACAAGATCGGAGACACTCTAGCTAATCTCACTTTGCGACTACTGTTCGACGATTTGGGTTTTACCAATCAAGAGATCGCATTTTATGATGTGGGCTTTGGTTTTATTACCTTTCTGTTGGGGATATTCGTAGGTGGGATTATGTTTGCCCGCATGGGTTTGAAGCACTCGGTCCTGCTGAGCCTCGTTCTCATGGCAGTTTCCAATTTTAGTTTCGCTGCCCTGGCCCTTGTGGGGCACACCAACCTTGGTATGGCGGCGGCGATAGGCTTTGAAAATTTTGCCAGCGGCATCGGTGGTGTCACTGTGGTGGCGTATCTGTCGGCGCTCTGTAATCTCCGTTTCACCGCGACCCAGTATGCCTTGCTGTCAGCACTGGCCAGCATCGCCGGCAGATTCCTGACCGGCACCACCGCTGGTGGGCTGATAGAGGCGATGGGTTACGTGAATTTCTACCTGTTGACCACTGCGGCAGCATTTCCAGGGGTATTGCTGTTCTGGTACATGATTCGTTCCGGGCTTGCTGATGTTTCCCTGGGTGGTGCTTCCAGAGATCAATAAGGCGCATAGGCTGCGCTGGCAGCGGCGAGATGGCGCTTACCTTAATCTGCGGCCGCAGGAGGCAGTGAATGCATGAGGTGAGAGCCTTCATCCAGGTTAAAACATCGTCTGACTATTCAACGTCCCACTGATATTTATGCAGGGAAAAGCGCCCCTTGATGAACACCACACCTTCCGCCTCCAGCTTGTGCTTCTGGCTCTGGTACTGACTGCTGTCGACAGGAAATGAAAGCTTGCCACGTGAATTGACGACACGGTGCCAGGGTAGCTTGGTACCGGTCGGTAACATCTTCATGGTATAGCCCACATAACGGGCGTGGCCCGGCAGTTCAGCCATGCGGGCGACCTGGCCATAGGTTGCCACCCTGCCTGCTGGAATTTGATTCACAACCTGCCAGATTTTCTCTCTATTGTTCACCTCAAGTCCCGGCATTCTCTAATCGACACACCCACTTCGGCTCGCCATCATGATAGAGTCTGTGCAGTGGCTTGAACAGGCATCACTAGAGTCGCAGGGGACTCAGGAGCAGGACTCAGGAGTAAAAAGTGCCGATCGCACTCATCGTTTTCATCGTTATTCCGCTAGTAGAAATGCTGGTGCTGTTTGAAGTTGCCGAAGTTATTGGCGGTTGGCAGACTCTGGCACTGGTGGTGCTTACCGCAGTCATGGGCGTACAGATCCTGAAGCAGCAGGGACTCTCAACGTTGCTGCGCGCCAACCAGCGCCTGCAGGAGGGCCAGCTGCCGGCGCAGGAGATCGTGGAAGGCTTCATGCTGGCAGCGGCAGGAGCGATGCTGCTGACGCCGGGATTCATTACCGACACCCTAGGATTTCTTTTCCTGACTGGCCCGGTTCGGCGTCCCCTGGCTAGTCGCATTGTCTCCACAGGCATGTTAAAAGCCATGGGTTCAGGGCAGGGAGGTGGCCAATTTTGGTCCCATAGAGAGTATCGCCGGGACGCGGATGGCAATATCTATGAGGGTGAGTACAGTCGAACCGACTCAGAAAGGCTGTCAGACGGTAAAAAAGGTGATTCTGGCGATGACCCTTCGATGGAAAAATAATTAATAAAATCATAATGTTATAGTAAGCACCACAAATCCCCTGAAAAAAATGCTGCTTAGCGCCTGATCAGGTGTTGAATTTCAATTAATTATCCCCATTAATCGAGTCAGCAATTAACCCGCCTGTGACGAGTCATCTGGCCGTTTCGGGCAAACAATTGGAGAGTGGCAGAATCTGTACCGGTAGCGGCCGGTATGGCTTCCAACATTCAATTCTGTTTTAGATTCAGGAGTGATTGAGAATGAAAATCCGCCCCTTACAAGATCGTGTCGTAGTGCGACGCACGGAAGAAGAAACTACAACTGCAGGCGGCATTGTACTGCCCGGCTCTGCTACCGAAAAACCGGCTCAGGGCGAAGTGCTTTCAGTTGGACCAGGTAAGCGTCTAGAGAACGGAGACACCCAGCCTGTTGACGTAAACGTTGGTGACACTGTTGTTTTTGGTAAGTATTCCAGCAACACCGTGAAAATTGATGATGAAGAACTTCTGATTCTCAATGAAAGCGAAATTTTCGGTGTGATCGAATCCTAAATCGATCTGTTGATTACCGATCCTCATCAGTTAACTCGAAAAGATAGGAATTTTTAACAATGGCTAAAGATGTGAAATTCGGCGATTCAGCACGCCAAAAACTTCTGGGCGGAGTGAACGTGCTCGCCGATGCTGTAAAAGTGACTCTCGGCCCCAAAGGCCGCAACGTAGTTCTGGACAAATCCTTCGGTGCACCCACTGTGACTAAAGACGGTGTGTCCGTCGCGAAGGAAATTGAACTGGAAGACAAGTTCGAAAACATGGGTGCGCAGATGGTTAAAGAAGTCGCTTCCCAGACTTCCGATGTAGCTGGTGATGGCACCACTACAGCGACTGTGTTGGCACAATCCATCCTGAATGAAGGCCTCAAGTCAGTGGCTGCGGGTATGAACCCAATGGATCTGAAGCGTGGCATCGACAAGGCGGTATCCGCCATGGTTGCAGAAGTAGGCAGTCTGTCTACACCGTGCAAGGACTCCAAGTCTATTGCGCAGGTTGGTACTATCTCCGCTAACTCAGATGATGAAGTTGGTCAGATCATTGCCGACGCCATGGACAAGGTTGGCAAGGAAGGCGTCATCACTGTAGAGGATGGCTCCGGTCTTGAGAACGAACTGGATGTTGTGGAAGGTATGCAGTTTGATCGCGGTTATCTATCTGCTTACTTCATCAACAACCAGGACAACATGATGGCTGACCTGGAAAACCCGCTAATCCTTCTTTTCGACAAGAAGATCTCAAACATTCGCGATCTGTTGCCGCTGCTGGAAAGCGTTGCCAAAGCGGGCCGTCCTCTGCTGGTTATTGCTGAAGATGTTGAAGGCGAAGCGCTGGCTACTCTGGTTGTGAACAACATGCGCGGCATCGTTAAAGTTGCAGCTGTGAAGGCACCTGGTTTTGGTGACCGTCGCAAGGCCATGTTGGAAGACATCGCGATCCTGACTGGCGGAACCGTTATCTCTGAAGAAGTTGGCCTGAGCCTGGAAGGTGCCACGGCTGATGATCTGGGTAGTGCTAAGCGCGTTCAGATTAGCAAGGAGAACACCACAATCATCGATGGTGCTGGCGATGCAGGCAACATTGAGGCTCGCGTCGGACAGATTCGTGCCCAGATCGAGGAAACCTCGTCTGACTATGATCGTGAAAAGCTGCAGGAGCGTGTTGCAAAACTCGCCGGCGGCGTAGCCGTGATCAAGGTAGGAGCGAGCACTGAAATGGAGATGAAAGAGAAGAAGGCGCGCGTCGAAGACGCACTGCACTCTACTCGCGCTGCTGTCGAAGAAGGCGTGGTACCTGGCGGCGGTGTTGCCCTGGTGCGCGCACTGCAGGCTGTTTCGGAACTGAAGGGCGACAACGAAGACCAGAACGTGGGAATTACCCTGTTGCTGAAGGCAGTCACTGCGCCTCTGCGTCAGATCGTGGAAAACGCCGGCGAAGAAGGTTCAGTCGTTCTGGACAAGGTCAAGGCTGGCGAAGGCAACTTCGGTTTCAATGCGGCTACTGGCGAGTATGGCGATATGCTGGAAATGGGTATTCTTGATCCGGCGAAAGTTACCCGTACAGCGCTGCAGGCGGCTGGCTCGGTTGCTGGGCTCATGATTACCACTGAGGCGATGGTTACTGAATTGCCGGAGGAAAAGGGATCAGCACCTGCCATGCCTGATATGGGTGGCATGGGCGGCATGGGCGGCATGATGTAAGAGCAGCCCAGCTCTGGGAGGGCAGCAGCCCTCCCTGTAGTGGCCAAGTGCTGAAGCCAAGTGCAGAAGCCAAGTGGTTTAGAAGCCGCTGTTTCAGTCCAGAATACTCTGGCGGGAACAGCGGCTTTTTACTTTTGCAGACTCATTCCTGGTTAGGGCAAAACGAGCCATTATACTATTTGCACATTTTATCAGTTCGTCAGGGATTACAGTGCTGACATACCAGCCATGCCTCTGCAGTGAGGTCGATACTCAAGAACGGTTACGAGGGGAAGCCTCGGCTTTTTACCTGGAGCAGTGCCTGCATTGTGGACAGGGTATTACCACGCCGTGGCCTACAGAGCAGCAGCTGGCCGAAGCCTATTCCTCCGAATACTACATCTCTGAAACCGCGAAATTCAATCGATTGATAGAAACCTGGACGCGGTTTGCCGCCAGGCGGCGAGCGCGCTCGTTGATAAAAAAACATGGTGGCGGTGCGAGTACTCGCATACTCGATTATGGTTGCGGGCGTGGCATATTATTGAATGGGTTTAAGCAGCAAGGTGCTGACGTGTATGGCGCGGAGCGTGCCGGGTCCGGGTTCGAGTCAATCACTGATGTCCACATTGCCAATCTCGATCAGTTGCTCGCAGACGGGGAGCGGTTTGATATTGTTGTGCTCTGGCATGTTTTAGAACACCTCTCCTTGCCCCGTGATGATTTGCAAAAGATTAGCGAGCTGTTGCTGCCCGGCGGTAGCCTGTTTCTGGAAGTGCCGAGTTTTAGTAGCTGGCAAGCCAGGTTGTTTGGTCGCCACTGGTTTCATCTGGATTTCCCGCGTCATCTTTACCATTTTACCGCGCGCAGCCTGCAGGCGGCGATTCAACAAGCGGGCTTTGAAACAGTTTCCCTGCATACCTACGCGCCAGATCAACAACTCTATGGATTCGCACAAAGTGCTTTGAACGCGGTGCCTTTTCTTCCCCATAATCATCTCTATGGATTATTGAAGCAGCGGGGATCTCGGGGTGCCTGGTTCGGCACCCTGCTGTACTTGCCAATTCTAGTGGTGTTAACGGTGCCGGCGCTGATTGAACTACTCTTGAGTGTGGGCGCCAGCAGGGGTGCGGTGTTAACGGTCCATGCGCGTAAGCCGAATGCTAAAGCGGGGAAGCTGGATTCTAAGGCAACAGGAACTCATGATTTGAAATTGGGCGGTCAGAAATGATTAAAGACCAAACTATTGTGGTGGTGATGCTGGCCTATAACGCCAGCTCAACCCTGGAAAAAACATTCTCCGCTTTGCCCAGCAAAGTAGTGGACCATGTGATCGTGGTTGACGATGCCAGCGAGGATAATACCTCGGAGATTGCCGCGCGCTTGCCCGGCACCCATTGCGTCACTCACGATTCAAATCGGGGTTATGGTGCCAATCAAAAGACTTGCTATAGCAAGGCTCTGGAGCTCGGCGCCGATGTGGTGGTGATGGTACATCCAGACTACCAATACGATCCGCGGCTAGTCACCGCGATGGCGTCCATGATCGCGGAGGGCGTATACGATGCCGTCATTGCTTCCAGGATTCTGGGCACTGGCGCGATAAAAGGCGGGATGCCTCTATATAAGTATATTGCGAACCGTTTGCTCACGGCTTATCAGAATATTTTATTGCCGTGCAAGCTCTCTGAGTATCACAGTGGCTACAGGGCTTTTTCCCGTAACTTACTCGAACGACTACCCCTCGAGCAGAACTCTGATGACTTTATTTTCGATAACCAGATGCTGGTGCAAATTGTGGCCCAAGGTTATCAACTCGGCGAACTCAGTTGCCCAACGCGCTGCCTGTCAGATTCCTCTTCAATCAGTCTGCTGCGCTCTATTCGTTACGGCCTAGGTGTCGTTGCTGTCACCCTGCAATACAGGTTGAGCCGATTGGGCATTGGATTTCAGTCCCGCTTTCCCACCAGCAAGGAGCAGTAGTAATGGCTGGTTTGAGCAATCGGCTCCTGGCAGGAATTATGCTCGCTCTGGTGATTTGCAGCATTCTGGTGTATTCGGGGACGGATGACCATGAATTGCTGAATTGGGATGATCGCAGTTATGTGACCAACAATCCCTAGGTCACTAATCCAAACCCAAGCAATTTAATTGATATGTTTACCGGCAGTCGCATGGCTAACTGGCATCCATTGACCTGGCTCAGTTATGTGCCTGAGTATGCCCTGTGTGCTGACAATGCCAGTTGCTACAAGTTCAGTAATGCCGTGCCACACGGCCTGAATGGCTTTCTGGTGGCGATACTGGTTATGCTGGTGGTTCTCAAATTAGGCATACAGCCGGCACCAGTTCTCGAGAAGTCGAAGCGCTGGCCTACGATGACTTCAGTCACGCTGGCGGGAGTTGCCGCTGCCTTGTTGTTTGTGGTGCACCCGCAACACGTCGAGTCAGTCACCTGGATCGCCGAGCGCAAGGACTTGCTTTGTGCGTTGTTTTATTTCGCGGCGCTTATCGCTTATTTGACTGCCAGTCGTTCTACCTACCTGAAAACATACGGCTGGAGTTTTCTGTTTTTCGTTTTGGCGCTCATGTCGAAATCAATGGCGGTGAGCCTGCCGCTTTCCCTGATGCTTTTCGATGTCTGCCTGCGACGACAGCAGGTGACTGAGCAGGGCGTTGCAGGAGCGATCAAATTTCTATTCATTGAAAAGCTACCGTTCATCCTGATTATGCTAATCGCCATGGCCGTGACCCTGGCAACCCAATCTGCTTCGGAGTACGCGCCAGTAGGATTTGTGGGGCGATTAACCTTTTTCGTAGCGGGTATTGAGCACTATGCAATCAGTTTTTTGCTACCAATTGGTTTGTCGCCCTTTTATCCAGCAGCTATCGCCGGCATTAATGGGCTTGGTGTGCTGACACTTCTGCTGTTTGGAAGCTTATTGGCCTGGTCATTGTTTCGGCTTGCCAATTCCCGAATCGCGCAGGCTGTCAGCCTGGTCTTACTCTTTTTTTTGCTTAGCCTGGCGCCAGTCAGTGGCCTCGTGCCAATTGGCGAGCATGCATTTGCAGATCGATACAGCTACATTCCTCTGGTGGGTTTTTACGGAATGGCAGGCTATCTCTGGGCGTGCTGGCAGCAAGGCGTGCCAAGAAATCCGCTGCCTGCGCTGGCTCTGCTTGTCTGCTGCACCCTATTGGCGGTGCAATCAGCACGCTATAAGCAGGTCTGGCGGAATGATTTGGATTTCTGGTCAACGATTGTGGAAGAATTTCCTACCCAGGCGGCAATGCCAATTGACAATCTGGCTAACGCGCAAGCGGTCGCTGGCGATTATGAGCGGGCTATCAGTTCCTACCGCCGATCCATCGCGGTGCAGCCAAGCCAGGCCTTGCCATACATTAATCTTGCCGGGATCTATGACTTCACCGATAAATCGGAGCAAGCACTGGCTGTGTTGAATGAAGGCCTGGCGATAAACCCGGACAACACGGCGTTATTAAGCAGGACTGGGCGTGCGCTAGTGGAAAGGGGGGAGCTGAATGCGGCGCAAGTGCTGTTGGAAAGAGCGCTATCGCTGAATCCAGATTTGCCGGATACCCTGCTGAGTGCGGGTATGTTGCATCAACGCGCCGGCAGGCTGGAAGCTGCCTTGCAAGTGTTGGCGCGGGTGCCACCAAGTATGCCTCAGCATTATCAGGCTAACCTGCACATCCTGGAAATTTTAATGTCCCAGCAGTCAGAGTTTGCTGTGGCGCAACTGATGGAGATGGTCAAGGTCTACGGCGCGACACCGCAGCTGGATCAGGCCAGGCAATTGCTGGGGCGTTAGCCACCAGAGAGACGGCTGATTAATTTACAGGAGTGTTGGGCAGGGAAAGCAGCCTGCGAAGAATCAGGCTGCTTTTGTTTGCAGTTAACCGGTCTACTAACTTAACCGGTTGCGGTCTTAGCCGAGGTTCTGATTGGCGAAATCCCAGTTAGCCAGATTATCAATAAAAGATGTCAGGCAGCGTGCGCGGCGATTTTGGAAATCAAGATAATAGGCGTGCTCCCACACATCACACACCAACAGTGGCTTAAGTCCGTCTGTGAGGGGAGTTTCTGCGTTGGCTGACTTGGTGATTTTCAGGGTATCACCGTCAGCAACCAGCCAGACCCAGCCGCTACCAAACTGGCCAACACCGCCAGCCACGAACTCTTTTTTGAAATTCTCAAAGCTACCGAAGCTGGCATTGATTGCATCTGCAATAGCGCCGGTTGGCTCACCGCCACCATTGGCGCTGATGCTGTTCCAGAAGAAACTGTGGTTGTAGTGCTGCCCAACGTTGTTGAAAAGACCGCCGCCTACTTTAGCCGCCTCAATAACCAGTGCTTCCAGGTTGTCAGCACTAAGGCCTGCATCTTCCAGCAGTTCATTGCCCTTCACGACGTATGCATTGTGGTGCTTGCCATGGTGGAACCCCAAAGTATTGGCTGACATATGTGGTTCAAGCGCATCTTTGCCAAATGGCAGATCGGGTAACTCAAGTTTCATAATTTCCTCTTCTAAAAGACTAAGACTGTAATACTTATTTCTACGCTATCAAGACCGCATTTAGACCAGCGTAGACAGCGAAGTCCCTCACAAATCCACAGTTTTTGTAGGGTGATCATATCTCTAAGCTATTGCTTAGAGGCGCTTGAAAGCGGGGCTTATTCTAGCAGAATTAGATTTAACGCACAGAGCAGGCATTTGCCTGCCAGTGCTATGCGCGGCACTCTGGCGCTGTACGCTGCTCTGCTGTGGCGCTAAAGGTACTGGATGATCAGCAGCAGCGCCACGGCCAGAGCAAGTCCCAGGTGGATGACACCGACGACGCTGGCCATGGGTCCCATCTTGCCCTTAATGGCGTTGGCCTGAAGGGCTAGAATGATGATGACACACAGCGCCATTGCGGTGGTGCTGACACCACCCTCAGCGGAAAGGGGAACCCGACCGTAGCCGCCCAGATGGGCAGAAGCCCCCATAAAGAACAGCATGGGTAGCGAAAATAGGGTATTGGTGCGAGAGGCAAGACCCGCTTTGCCCAGCGCAGCTGCGGCTTCAGGAATAGGGTCGCCGCCTGCCAGCACCTGCTCGTTGGAGGCGATCACTGTTTTCTGGTTGGGCCAGATGATGAGCCAGACGTTCAAAAACATCAGGGTGCCGAGCAGCATGCCGATGCTAATGTAGAAGTTTGTGGCCGCGCCGAGAAAACCAGCCAGCGCCAGCCCGGAAAGAAAGGTAAACAGGGCGCCATACCTGAACCAGCCCAGCGCCCTGGGCACCAGTTTGCTGATAGCAGAAGCCTTGGCGGCGGGGTCAGCCTCTTTGAAATACTCGGTTTGAACGAAGTTAAAATAGTAAAGCAGGCCAATCCATGCGATGCCGGCAAAGAAATGGATCCAACGAAACAAATAGGCGATCAGGACGTCTAATTCCACAGCAAACCCTCCGAGGCTGATTATTGTTATACCCGTGGCATCTGCCGAAGCGGCATCTGCGCAAAAAAGGTATGCAGCCGATATGGTATCACCCCGCCAGTGCCGGTGCACTGTCGCGGGGATAGCACCAAATCTTGATTTTGAGGATAATAGGAAGCTATGGATAAATCAGATGACTTGCATGACATTCCGCCCATGATTCCGGATCGGGACGACGTTGACTCACACCTAAGCACTCGTCGCTCGCAGAAAGAAGAGATTGTGCGGCCCAGCTACTACACTGAGAAGGTTAAGGTCAGTACCTGGCCGGTGCGGATCATGCTGCTCCTGCTTACCCTCGCGGCGGGCGGTGGGGCCTACGGCGCCTATTATTTTTACGGGCTTTACCAGACCAATATGCGCCAGGCAGATCTGCGTATCGGAGATCTCGAATTGCGACTGGCGCTGGTAGATGAATCTGCAGCCGAGTCAGACAGTAACTTGATGGAAAACATCGAGAAGACCATTGAACAGTATGATCTTCTATGGGCCAACTGGCGCGCGAACAACCGCACCTTTGAAGAGTTTCAGGGCGAGATCGCGCGCTTAAAACTGGCCAACGAGGGTCAGGACGAGGCAACTGCGAATAATAGTCAGCAACTCGCTAGCACGAATGAGGCGCTGATGGCCTCGGATACGCGGGTCAACGCATTGATTGATGACATGTCTCGCGTTATGGATTCGGTGAATGGCCTGAATGGCTCTGTCTCCGAGCTCGGGACCATGCGCAGCGACCTGGAATCCATCCGCCAGGCGCTCAACAGTGGTGACAGCACGGTGCTGGGACTGGTGGGCCGACTCGAATACCTTGAGCAGTCTATGGAGTCGGTAAATGCACATCGACTCCAGATCAACGAGACATTGTTCCGCCTGCAGGAGAATATTGAAGCATTGCAGCGTTCTCTGACGGGACCGGGTGGTGGCCCTTGATGCCCATAGAGTGACTGCTATTTTCCAGTAAACTTTGCCTCACGTTTTTCGATAAAAGCGCTCACGCCCTCTCTAAAATCCGGCCTGGATGCACAATCAGAAAAGTACTCCGCTTCCGCTTGCAATTGTGCCTCAAACTCACTCTCCAGGGATCGGTAGAACAGCGCCTTGGTATTGCCATAGACATGGGTGGGACCAGCTGCTAGCCGTTGCGCCAGCGCATTGGTTTCGACTTCCAACTCAGCGGTAGGGACGACAAAATTGATCATGCCGATATCCTTGGCGGTCTGGGCATCGAAACGGTCTCCCAATAGCGCGATTTCCATCGCTTTCTTAATTCCCACTGCACGCGGCAAGTGAAAACTGGACGATCCGTCGGGGCTGGTGCCAATGCGGCAATAAGCCAGAGTGAAGAAAGCATCTTCTGATGCAATGACCAGGTCACAGGCAAGTGCCATGCTGACACCCGCGCCCGCGGCTGCGCCCTGGCAGCTGGCGATAATAGGCTTGGGCATACGCCGCATAGCGAACATGATCGGGTGAAGGTCGTGAATCCGCAGAATAAATTCCTTGCGAATTTCCGCGGGTGATTTCTTGATGGATTCGCCCATGCCCTTGACGTCGCCGCCAGCCATGAAATGTTCCCCGGCGCCTTTAAGAACGACGCAGCGTACCGATTCATCTCGCTCGATGTCGTGCAGCACGTCTGCCAGCGCGGCACGCATGTCCATGCTGAGCGCGTTGCGCGCTTCCGGTCTATTCATCACCAGGGTGGCAATGCCATCCTGATATTGGACTTCTAGATCTGCCATGTTTGCTTCCCGTTAATAGAACTAGTTGCTTTGTGTAACGGGAGTATAGCGTCGAAGCCATAGCAGCAAAAGCCAGCAGCGGGCGCTTGGCAAAATAGAAGGGATGGGTATAATACGCGGCCTCGAAAACCGGTTTTCACCAGCCGGTCTTCCCTCACGCGGACGTGGCGGAATTGGTAGACGCGCTAGATTTAGGTTCTAGTATCGAAAGGTGTGGGAGTTCAAGTCTCCCCGTCCGCACCAACTCAACTAGCTTACGAGCAACTTTCCTGTTTGCTAGCCAGACTAAAGGTCCAAGAGCATCTCTAGCTAGACCCTGTCGAACCGACCCTCCGGCCCGCCAGTCCCACTCGCAACACCACCAGCCCTCCCAATTTCCCAACTCCTATGCTTCAATGAAAGTGCTGTAGTCATGCCTTTCAGGCAGTAGAAATCCCATGAAAGACCTGTTCAAAGCCAAATCAAAATCTCCCGCCCAGCGCGGTAAAAAAGTTAGTGATAAGGAATCAAGCCTTGCCACCTCCAGCAAGAGTGAGGTGGCCGCCTTTCTTGACCAGGTTGCAAAGATGCCGGCGCAATCCGGTGATGCCCGGCTGGTGTTTGCCCTGGATGCCACTGCGAGCAGGCAGCCAACCTGGGATATTGCTACCGAACTCCAGGCGGACATGTTCAGGACGGCCGGTAGTCTTGGCGGCTTGAGTTTGCAGCTCTGCTATTTCCGTGGCCTGGGTGAATTCTTCAGCAGTGATTGGCATAGCAGCGGCGAGGAACTACTAAAGTTAATGACCGGTATCCAGTGTCAGGCTGGTGCGACGCAATTAGGTAAAGTTCTGCGCCACGCGCTCAAGGAAAACGAGAGGCGTAAGATTAAAGGGCTGGTTTTCATTGGCGATGCCATGGAAGAGAATATTGATCTAGTAGCGCAGACGGCGGGTAAACTCGGGCTGTTGAACGTTCCCCTTTTCATGTTTCAAGAGCGGGGAGATCCCTCAACCAGGGCGGCCTTCATGGAATTGTGTCGGCTTTCAGGTGGCGCCTATTCGCAGTTTGATGCGGCCAGTGCTGCGCAGCTCGGTGAACTGTTGAAGGCGGTGGCAATATACGCCGCCGGTGGATTGAAAGCGCTAAGCGACTACAGCGATCGTTCAGGCCAAAACGTCAAGCTGTTGATACAGCAGCTTAAGTCTTAGGAACCAAGGAATTCCCACTCGATGATTTTCCGGTTGCTGGCTCTCATACTTCTGCCCATCATGGCGTATTACTCTGCAAAGTCTATTAGTCAGAAGTTTAAACTCAATGCCCGTCAAAACCAGATTCTGTTCCTGATCATGTCAGCTCTGCTGATTGTGGCGGTGCTGATTGCGCTAGGTCGATTACCTATCCATTTTATATTTGCGCCACTTGGCGCCTTTGGCGCGTTTGTGCTTCGCTTTTTACCCACGCTGATGCGCCTGCTGCCATTTTGGCAGATGCTGATGAGCAAGCGGGCAACAGCTAAGCCGCGCGGTGAGAACCAGGCCTCTACTATTCGCACCCAGTATCTGGAAATGGTGTTGAATCACGATACCGGAGACATGGATGGCAGCGTTCTTCGCGGCGGTAATAGCGGCAAGCAGCTCAGTGAATTGTCCCTGGACAGTCTGCTTGATGTGCTTGGAGAATGTCAGGGCGATATGGATTCACTGCAGGTTCTGGAGGCTTACCTGGATCGTCAGCACGAGGGCTGGCGGCAACAGCACGCCGGACAAGCCTCGTCATCGGCAGGTGAGGCTGAGTCAGTGATGACCCGTGATCTGGCCCTGGAAATACTGGGGTTGCCTGCTGATGCCAGCGATGAAGATATTGTTAAAGCACATCGCAGCATGATGCAGCGTCTGCACCCCGATCGCGGTGGCTCAGACTACCTGGCGAAAAAAATTAACGCGGCCAAGGATTTTCTCGTCGACTAAAGCGGCGTCGAATTGGTCATGTAGGAGTGGTCATGAAGAAATAGCCATGAAAATGTTAAACTAAGAAAACCCTGAATTATCCTCCGCAACAGGTGAAGACATGACTTTGATCCGTAATGAAGACGTGATCCAGAGCGTCGCAGACGCGCTGCAATATATTTCCTATTACCACCCCATTGATTTCGTCAAGGCAGTGAATGAGGCCTACGAGAGAGAAGAGTCGCCAGCAGCAAAAGACGCCATGGCGCAGATTCTGATTAATTCGCGCCTTTGTGCCGAAGGCAAACGGCCGATCTGTCAGGACACGGGTATCATCACGGTTTTCTTGAAAGTTGGCATGCAGGTGCAGTGGGAAGGGGGGTTGTCTCTTGATGACATGGTCAATGAAGGCGTCCGCAGAGCCTACTTGCTGCCGGATAATGTGCTGCGCGCTTCGATTCTTGCCGACCCTGCTGGTGCGCGTAAGAACACCGGCGACAATACGCCCGCGGTGATTCACACCGAGATCGTGCCTGGAAACAAGCTCGAAGTGAAGCTGGCCGCCAAGGGCGGTGGCTCCGAGAACAAGGCCAAAATGGTGATGTTAAATCCCAGCGACAGTATCGCCGACTGGGTTGAGGCAACCCTTCCCACTATGGGGGCTGGCTGGTGTCCGCCAGGCATGTTGGGCATCGGGATTGGTGGTACCGCGGAGAAAGCTGCAGTACTGGCCAAAGAATCCTTGATGGAACCCATCGATATTCACGATCTCAAGAAACGCGGCCCATCCAACCGGGTTGAAGAGTTGCGCCTGGAGATCATGGATAGAGCAAATGCGCTGGGAATCGGCGCCCAGGGTCTGGGTGGCCTGACCACTGTCCTGGATGTAAAAATCCTGGACTATCCCACCCATGCCGCCTCCTTGCCCGTGGCTATGATTCCCAACTGTGCCGCCACCAGGCACGCCCACTTCACCCTGGATGGATCTGGTAGCGCCAGTCTGCAACCGCCGAAACTCGAAGAGTGGCCCGAGATTACATGGGACGTTGGGCCGCGCGCGCGTAGGGTCAATCTGGATACTGTCAGCAGGGAAGAAATCGCGAACTGGCAGCCGGGTGAGACGCTGTTGCTATCCGGCAGCATGCTGACTGGGCGCGACGCCGCCCACAAACGCTTGCTGGGCATGTTGGACAAGGGTGAGCCGCTGCCGCCAGGGGTTAACTTTGACAACAAGTTTATCTATTACGTAGGTCCTGTGGATCCGGTTCGTGAGGAAGTCATCGGGCCTGCTGGGCCGACCACGGCGACCCGTATGGACAAATTCACCGGGCCATTGCTGGAAAAGACTGGCCTGATTGGCATGATTGGCAAAGCCGAGCGAGGACAGCTCGCCATTGATGCGATCAAGCAACATGGAGCGGTCTATCTGATGGCAGTGGGCGGTGCAGCCTATTTGGTGTCAAAAGCCATCAGAGAGGCGCGGGTAGTGGCATTTGAAGATCTCGGCATGGAAGCGATCCACGAGTTTGTGGTCGATGAAATGCCGGTTACCGTAGCCGTTGATGTCAACGGCGTCTCGGTGCATCGAACGGGCCCGGCGCTATGGAAAGAGAAAATTGCCGAAGCGCATCCCTTAGAGGTGAAGTGATGCGACGTGATGTGAATTAGTCACACATGTCTGGGTAAGGATTCGGCCCCGACAGGCTAATATCAGGGGTGCCGTTATTGATCTTGATGCGGTCTGTGCTGAGTGTCAGATCTTTGTCGGTCAAGACGCCGTGATCGAATTTATAGATAGTATGGTTCTCTCCGCGGCCGCAAGCGTCGTTGTAAGCCTGCTGCTGTTCTTGCACGGTTTCATTGCGTGACCGATATTGTTGCAGCGCGGCGCTGCCGTGACGCTTACTCAACATGGCCTGCGTGATATGTGGGCTGAGGATGGAGGCGCTGGCATTGTTGCCGCCGAAGCCCTTCGAATTGATTAACGCAGCATCCATGCTCTCGGCGTCGAACTCTTTATGCGCAAGCAGAAAATCCAGATTAGTCGCCGCGACGTCATCAGCTAGTTGCTCCGTAGTTTTAATGCCGGGTAGCAGGTGATGGGCCCATGCGCCGAGACTGGCTATCAACTGGTCGCCGGCCGCAGATGCAACTGAATGACCAACATAGGATTTGACCGCTGCAACAGGCCAGCTCCCTATGCCAAAGGTCTGGGCGAGTCTGCTCAGAATCTCTGATTCCGTAACCCGATTTTGCGGTGTGCCGGTGCCATGGGCCTGGACGAAAGTATGGTGCCGCAAGCGATCTTCCCCAATTACGTTTTTGGTGGCCGCAAGCGCCTTGGCCATGGTGAGATAGTTGCCCATCCCAGGGCCAGTAATGGATTTTTTGAAGCCATCGGCGTGGACGAAAATATCGTTGACCGCACCATAGATTGAGGCACCTGTTTCCAGCGCCAGTTCATCATCAAATAGCACAATAAACTGCGCAGATTCCGCCAAAGTGAAGCCGGAGTTGTCGCCAAAAGGTCGACACGCCCGGCGATGATCCGGCGTGTCAGCATCATCCAGTCCATCCAGCTTTAGCAGGGAAGCGTCACTCGCCAGCGCACCCATGGTTGTAAAGGCATCAAACACTTCCGGCACCAGACTGGATTCGCTAGTGCCGATGATGGCGATACGATGAGAGCCCGACTGGATGTCCCGCATACCCTGGCGCAGGTTATAGAGGAAGGTGGCGCAGGCACCATTGTTATGACCGGTTGTCCCCAGGCTGCCAAGTAGATAGGCATTGAGGAAGTCGGCCGGCATTTCATTCAGTCCCAGCGGCAGCTGCTTGGAGCTCACCTTCTTGCCAAGTAAACGTGCCTGCAGCATGCCGCCGCTGCCGTTGTAGTCTAACTGCCCCAGGCAGCTCCCGGCATAAACGCTGATTTTGTCTGCGGGCACTAAACCCCGGATTCGCTCCCAATCCATACCGAGTGAGTTGATGGCATCAGAAGCTCCAAAAACTGTCATCTGCAGCGCTCTGGGATGATTACGGGAGGCATAACTGGAGGCAGGATCGAAACCGTCTGGCAATTGGGCGGCGGTAGTTACTTCAGCCTGCCTTGCGCTATGCAGCATCACCGGCACCAGCGCCTTGGTGCTGACGTGAACGCTGCTGTCGTCTGCAGGCAAGTCTGCAAGCTGCCAGTCAGCGGGCAGAGGAGAGGGCAAGTCCCGTTTGCGCAGGGTGAATTCAAAGCCAGCAGAGTCAACGCCGCCAAAAACAGCACGCTGGTGATAGGGTATTTGCTTCGGGTCGAAGTCGGCGTCTTTGATTTTGCGGATCAAGGTATTCGCCAGCAGCGCTTCTTCATTGGCTGCCAGGAATTCTCCGACATTAACTTCAGCATTGTTGGCGTCTCGCCACAGGCCTTGGTCCTGTCGCAGCTGCCCCGTCAAGGTGGCCAACTGCTGCAGGGTGCTGGCCTGCAGGCCTCTGGATAGCTGGTCAAAGACAAGGCGACGAAAGCCATTGTGCCCGGAACTGCGGCCTGCTGCGTTGATGCCACCGAAGCCTGTAATAACGGGTAGATTGGCCATGACTTTGCCTCTGTGCTGTGAGTTATTAACCATTCTAATTGAATAAGAATTAGATCGGATATCTGGCGGCAAGCATTAGGGTGAAATAGTCATTAGATAAGGCAAATGAGACAATCATCAAGTGGTTGCACAAAGCGAGTGGCCCCAATAGCATGAAGGGGCTTTTAGTAATCTCCAGGCTGGTTGCCAGATATCTTGAATACATTGAACTCTTTTATGGAGCAGGTAGGTCGACTGCATGCAGACCTGTCAGTGCCAACAGATTATGCCGAACACTGTGGCTTGCCGCTGTGCGAGATACCGCCGGACCTGGTGAGTACCGAGTTAGATTATTATGGACGACCACAGAGGCTCACCGAGGCAGCATTCCGCGCCTGGTCGAAAATGAAACAGTCTGCAGCGGCAGCGGGCATTACCATTCATCTAATCTCCGCCTTCCGAGATCTCGACTATCAGCATCAGTTAATCCTGAAGAAGCTTTTGCAAGGCCAGTCTATCGACGAGATCTTGCGGGTTAATGCCGCGCCAGGATATAGCGAACATCACACGGGCTGCGCCATCGATATTGGAACCCTCGAGTGTGACGCCCTGGTAGAGGCGTTTGAAAATACGTCGGCATTCACCTGGCTGCAGGAACACGCCAATCAGCATGGCTTCGTGCTTAGTTACCCTCGAGGCAATGCGGCTGGAATCGCTTATGAGCCCTGGCACTGGTGCTTTAAGGAATCTACTTCGAGGATTTAGACAAATGCCAAAGAAAGGAGTAGTCTGGTTTTATTGAATGACTAGGAGGGACGATGCCAGCGTTAGGCTATCTGGTATTCACCGCCAATAAGACCCTTTTAAGCACTCTCATTAAGTGTGTGAGGGGTTTTGATACAAAGAGATTATCTCTCACCTTTTCGCTCGAATCGCTTCGCATTCGGGCCATTCCCAGACTCAAACTCAGTTTACGCCATAGCGGCGCAGCGCCCGATCCTCAGCCATTAATGATGGAGCGGTGCATTGCAGTTTTCTTGATTTGTGTTAAGCCCATATTTCGGCCATTAAGCCATGATTAATCCACCAAATAAGCTTAAGGAGGACTTAGCTGTTTGCTCGAAGAGAATCGACCCAGGAAATAATTAAAGGAGAAAGATCTACATGACTAATGAATTCCAAATTGTCTTCCACAATATCGAACAGTCCAATGCAGTTGCCGAGGCAGTTCAGAAGCGTATCCACAAACTGGAGCGCTATTGCGATCAAATTATCACCGGTAGAGTGGTATTGGATTCTCCTCACAACAATCATTATAAAGGAAAAGTATATTCAGTCGGTCTGGAGATCCACACGCCCATTAAAGAGGTGCGTGTCAATCAGGAGCAGCATGATAATCATGCTCACGAAGACCTCTATGTCGCCATCAGAGATGCATTCAACGCTGCCGAGCGGCAGTTGAAAGCCGTTGATAAAAAGCACCGCGCAGACAAACCGTCCAAACTGGGCGAGTTTGATGAGTTGAGTGCTTCTGAGCAATAAGATGGGGCTGTGAAGCCTGCAATTTAGGAAGTGTTAAAATATGGATAAGCAAAAACAGCTTGAGGTTGAGGCGGCAACATTTCGTCGCCTCTTGGCTCATCTCGACGCGCACAAGGAGGTGCAGAACATCGATCTGATGAATCTCGCGAGCTTTTGTCGCAACTGTCTTTCAAAATGGTATCGGGCAGAGGCGGAGGAGAAGGGTATCAGTATTGATTATGATGCAGCCCGCGAAATAGTTTATGGCATGCCTCATGCTGAGTGGAAAGCCAAGTATCAGCGGGAAGCTAGTCCGGAACAGCTTGATCAATTCAAGCAGCAAAACCCACAGTAATACTTGGACTAACTATTACACAGGGTTCACGGAGCAACTCAGTCGCTGGATTGCCCTGTTTGATTTACCCGAAACTGTTTGTTTCTCACCAGTCGACGATATTCTTTTGGTGAAACCTTGTTGAGCTTGCCGAATAGTCCGCTGAAGTAACTTCCGTCCAGGTAACCTACTTTGTGTGCGATTTCGGAAACGGCTAAATTGCTTTGTTTGAGCAGGTCTTTTGCATGGTCTAGGCGTACGGACTGAAGATAATCAAGTGGCGTTGTGTTAGTGGCTATTCGAAAACGACGATTCAGTGTTCGGACACTCATGCCAAATTTTTTGGCCAGTTTGCTTATGCTGATCTTAGCGCCATAGTTTTCCTGCAGCCATTCCTGTATTTCAATTACCCTCTCATCATGGTGTGAACTCTGTTGATTTTCCTCTAGCAGCTGCGATTCATAGGATCGCTTGAGCTCATGCATGAATTGGCGAGTAACTTCCAGGGCGATGTCAGCACCATAGAACTTCTCAATAAGATGGATAGTGATGTCTCGAATTGCATTCACACTGCCAGAACAATACACACCATCAGCGTAAGTAATAAAACGCTTACGCTGCAGTTTAACTGTAGGAAAGTCTTTTTCGAATTCATCGAAATAGCGCCAGTGTGTGGTTGCGGGCTGCTTGTCGAGCAAGCCAGCAGCGGCTACCAGGTAAACTCCATTGGTAACAGCACACAAGGTTGCTCCCGCCTCTGATTGGGCCTTGAGCCAGCTGAGCAGTGAGGCATTGCGCTGCACTGCCAGCCTTGGTGTGCGCCACACGGCAGGCACGAACACCAGGTCCGTACGCTCTACTGCACTCAGCAGCGTGTGGCACTCAAGGCTTAGATTTCCTGTAAGTGTGCAGTGCAGATCTTCTGTAGCAACAAGCTCTAGGCGACACGCCTTTTCTGCCTGTTTGCGAGCTCGGGCAATGTCGTTGGCCGCAGTGCACATTTCCAGAGGGATGGTAATGGCTGATCCAAGGGCACCGGGAATTACAAGCAAAGAGATGTGCTTCATGCCGGTTCAGCTCGATACTCTATTGCGATAACCCAAAAGGTTTGTTCGCCTGTTGGTGTCGAGATTGAAATTTCGCTGTCTATTGTCTTGCCCAAAAGAGTCTTGCCCATGGGGGAATCGATGCTGATGTAACCTTTGTAGGGGTCGATTTCGTCTGGCCCCACAAGCCGGTAGCCAAATGTTTCTCCCTTATCATCTTCCAGTGTGACATAGGCACCGAAATAGACTTTATTTGTATCATCTGGCACTGAGCTGACTACTGTCATCTCTTCCAGGCGTTTGCTTAAGTAGCGCACGCGCCTGTCAATCTCCCGTAAGCGCTTCTTTCCGTAAATATATTCTGCATTTTCTGAACGATCTCCTAGCGCTGCGGCGTCGGACACCGATTGAGTAACTTGTGGTCTCTCAACTTTCCACAGTTGATGCAGTTCGGCCTTTAACATAGCCTCGCCCTCGGCAGTAATGTACTTCGCGCTGGGTTTGGCCGGTGGTCGGTAGCGGGTCATAAAACTTTGTAATTCCGATTTTATTCGAGTGTGAGCGCCAGCTGGTCAGGCGTTGCGCCATGACCGTGATCTGGGGCAGCAGGCAATACTCGCACACCTACACCCAGCAGGCGCACTGGTTTGTTACCGCGTTCGAATCCATCCTCGCAGAGATTGCGGTAATTGTCAGCGCAAGCATCTTCGGAAACCATCTCTACGGTGGTCTGCATAAAGTCACTAAATTTTATCTTGATAAACTGCTTGTGGATTCTGTAATCCGCGTCGATTCGAGCCAAACGCTTCTCTAGCTGCTCCATCAGCGCGGGAATTTCGTTAATGCAGGCTGCCACTGTGGGCAGATCTTTAGGGTAGGTGTTCTCGACACTCACGGATTTGCGAATGCGCTCAGTTTGCACCTTGCGATTGTCTATGCCGAAGCTGAGTTGCTGTAAGCGTTCTCCAAAGCTGCCAAAGTGTTTGGCTAGCTCTGATTCTGGCAGGCTTCTGAGATCGCCGCAGGTCTTGATGCCCAGTCTGCCCATTTTTTCCGCCGTCACCCTGCCGACGCCATGTAGCTTTTTAACCGGCAGCGTGGTTAGAAACTCTTCGATTTCATCCGGATTCAGCACAAACTGGCCATCTGGTTTGTTCCAATCACTGGCGATTTTGGCGAGGAACTTATTGGGCGCAATGCCGGCGGAGATGGTGATCTGGACTTCTTCCCTGACCGCATCGCGAATTGCTGATGCAATGGCAGTCGCATTGCCATCGAGTTGAGTACAGGAACTGGCATCGAGGTATGCCTCGTCCAGGGACAGTGGTTCGATCAGATCGGTGTAGCGTTTGAAAATGTCATGAATCTGCGTCGATGCAAGCCGATACTTCTCCATATCGGGGCGAATGATGATCAGGCTGGGACAGCGTTTGCGCGCTGTTGCTGATGCCATTGCCGAATGCACGCCGAACTGACGGGCTGAATAATTACAGGTCGCGATCACGCCTCTGCGCTCGGGTGAACCCCCAACCGCAATAGGTTTGTCAGCCAGACTAGGGTTGTCTCGCATCTCAATCGAAGCATAGAAGCAGTCACAGTCACAGTGAATGATCTTTCGCGCATCAGTCATGCGGGGCATTTTAGCAGGGAAGGGCTGAAACTGGTGGGTTTCAGCCTTACCCGAAACAAGAGGGGATGTGGCTGACTTGCAGGTCAGGAATTACTGCTTTCAAACTCCGCCATAAAATCTATCAGTGCCTGGCAGCCAGCGATTGGCATCGCATTGTAGATGGAAGCGCGGGCACCTCCGACTACTCGGTGACCTTTCAGTGCGTAAAGATCCGCTGCCTCGGCTTGCTTAAGAAAGTCGCCCAGCAGATCTTCCTTGGTCAGGTTGAAAGTCACATTCATGATTGAACGGTGGTCGGCTTGCGCGGTGCCGTAATAGAAATCACTGCTGTCGATGAAGTCGTAGATCAATTTGGCTTTGGCTTCATTTTGATGCTCCATTTTCTCCACGCCACCCTGGCCTTTCAACCAATCCAGTACCAGCGACATCATATAGATCGCGAAAGTATTGTTGGTATTGGCCAAGGAGTGTTGCTCCGCGTAAACCTTGTAATTGAGCAAGCCTGGCGTCACCGGCAATGCGTGTTCCAG
>Ga0181559_10001098_pt1 | contig 26329 bp, 8 predicted proteins | sample 011ome_21_FD_133752 | JGI IMG/M metagenome (GOLD analysis project Ga0181559, IMG submission 133752) | Coastal salt marsh microbial communities from the Groves Creek Marsh, Skidaway Island, Georgia - 011508AT metaG (megahit assembly) | ecosystem: Environmental > Aquatic > Marine > Intertidal zone...
CATCGCGACCGTGCCTTTATGGCGCGAACGAGGGGGATGGAGATATGTCATAAGTCGGACATTCGGCGTTGTTGTGGGGAGTCAAAGATATCCACGTAGTGTAGTGAATATGTAGGTATTAAAAGTCAAAGTCTGAGGTCTAGAGATACCAAAGGTTTGGTATTCAACGTGTACTTGGGTGTGTGTGTGTGTGTGTGTGTGTGTGTGTGTGTACCCCGTGTGTGTGTGTGTACCCCGTGTATCGGACATTCCGCGTGCGTGCGCCCGGATGGATGGTCGTGGCGACCATCAATCATGATGGAGGCGTTGAGTGCGCGACGCCCGCCCGCCCGACCGACGCGATGAGCGCGGTGGAGATCGTTCCGGAGACGCAGAAACACCCGTTCGCGGTGATGTTAATGCTCGGGTTCAAGGCGAGCCCGATCGTGGCGTACGTGTGACTTTTTCGGGCGCGACGAGAATGGTGTGGATGATGACTGACGCGATGTGATGTGTTGCTCGTGGCTCGTAGGTACGTGACGTGCGAGGTGTTTAATAAGAACTTTGTGCATAATTTCGTGGCGGTGGTGATTTTGCTCGCGGGGGATTTTTGGATCACGAAGAATATCGGTGGACGGTTGCTCGTGGGGTTGAGGTACTGGAATGAAATCGACGAGGCGGGGGAGTCGCGGTGGAGATTCGAGTCGCGCGATGAAGACGGGATGAAACGCGTTGATAAGCATGAATCTCGATTATTTTGGACGACGTTATACGTCGCTGTGTTGGTGTGGGTGGTATTTTTCATAGGCACGCTCGCAGCGTTTCACTTGAACTACGCGTTGCTTTCGGGCACCGGGTTGATTCTCGCGTCGTCAAATTTGTACGGATACTACGCGTGTAGCAAAGACCAACAGGCGGCTGTTGCCGCGGGGATGTCGTCATTCGCTCGTCGACAAGTTGTCGGTTCGTTCTTTAGTTAGATTTTTGTACATGATGAAAATAGCAACTCGACATCGTTCAACGATAAATCCCGTCCCGTCCCGTCGATGCGCGCGCAGAGGTTGCCCAACAAACTTCCGACTTCATCCAGCCACATAGTGCGCCGCGTGCGCGACGACGACCGACGCGTGCGGGTCATCATGACGACGAAATCGTCAAAGATGTCCACCAACGCGCACGGGTCGACGGCAACCCTCGCTGACGCCGCAACCGCGTCGGCTTCAAAGGTTGCAATCGCCTCGTTTCTAACCAAACGAGGCGGAAAGGATTTATACGGCAAACCGACGTGGCGGCTTCGGTTTTTCGCTTTGCGTCGGTCGAGACACGCGCGTGAACGGTCGGTGATTCGTTATTTTGCCAATGAGCCCGCTGATGCGTCGGAGACGGCGGCGAAGGGGGAGTTTGTGATTAATGGAAAGTCAAGCGTGCGTGTGCTAGATGCCGAGGAAACGTTTACAGAGTTTGGTTTGAAGGCAAATAAATTCGCAGGTAAACGCATGTTTGCGTTTCAGACGCTTCCAAGTGATGGTAACAGCGGCGCTTTGGTGGTAGAGGCTGAGAATTTGGCGCTGATGCAGCGTTGGGTGACGGCGATTAGCGACGCGATTGCGGCGGCGCGCGCCGTCGAGAGCGAAGCCGCGGGTCAGACGTTGACATCGAGCGGCGTGAACGCGGAAGAACAAGACGCGCTCAAAGGTAAGAACTTTAGAGGCACGCTTGAATTGGCGGGTTTGTGCGGGCCCTTAGGAGGCGGTGCACTTCCAGTGCATTTGGATGCGTGCTGGGAAAATTTGACGTTTGTAGATCTCATGGCAGACTCGTGTCTGAATGAACGGCTCGGGCGACAGCATAGACCGAAGTATGTTCGAGAAACACTGTCGGCACTAGTTGATAGTGCGATTACGGTATCGAGATGTTTAAGTGCGTCGGCGATTCAAATGAGTGGGCCAGAGTCCAACGCGATGGGCTCTATTCGCCGAGCGTTAGAAGACATGCTATCAATGGCTCGACTCATCCCAGTCGGTACCAAGGATAACAACTTGTTTGTGTCATTCCTATCGGCATTTTTAGATCGTGTCAAGCAACTGCGCGCAGGCGAGCTGATGATGGTGCCAGGCGGTTGGGCGAACGCCGATGGCGGAGCGGCGGTGATTTACACTATCCACAGACTTCCAGCGCACTTTGTAGTGAGCTTGACGAATTGCGGTGACGGCTTGGAGTATCATCCAATGCAAGCCGATCCAGCGCAAGATGCATTCAAATATATCGCAACCGTACAGCTGATGGAGGTGCCAATCGCAGTGGCGATGGATTCGTCGACGTGGGCACTTTTGTTCCGACCACTGGTGTTTCCACACACGGCAGAAAAGGCAAAAGATATGATTTACAACAAGGTATTGCCGATGATGAACTCGCGTCCTTTACTTGCGTCCGTGACGCCAAGTCCATTACGTACAGTGCAGTTTGCGAAGCGCCCTCGAGGGCTCGACGCCAGCGGGGTGTTTACCGCGCTCGAAGCCGCGCGCTGTGGCCTCGCTAGTTTAGGATGTCCGCCTTCGCGGGCCGACGCTTTGGTGAATCTCGGCGTTCGACATGTCATGCTTGAAGAAGCAAAGCGCGACTTGGAGCGCGTCAATATGATCGGTGCAAGTGCTTTGGTGACTCTGCAAGCTGCATGCAGAACGGTGTCTGATTACGCTGCAACGCACGCCGAGCTTCTAGTCGCCGCAGAAGAGAGCATGTCGCCCAATGGATCACCCAATGGCACGTCGGCTCCCACCAAAACTGCACCGTTATCGCGAGATACGCTTGCGCAAATATTACGTAGTGTCGAAGCCGTCATGCAAAAGACGAAGGCATTGCACGCAGCGACGACGCTTCCACCACCGCTCGCGCCGACGAAATTACCACCGACATCATGTGCTGTCCCGTTATTCAATCGGCTCGCAATCGAAGGAAACGTCGACGCATTGGCTGGTGCTGCCAAGGCACCGCCCATTCTTCGCCCCGTTGAGCTCACCATGGTCCCGGACGCCATCGATTCATTGGAACAAGTGCCAAAGGCGCTGCGAAACGCATTGCACTGCTGTACCATACTCGCCAATCAAGCAGATTTGATGCCGAACTCATACGCATTGCGCGTGAGCTTACTTGTGCATTTATTTGTACACGTGCTTCCAGCACCGATGCCATTGACGCATCCAGAACGCGCTACAAAGTGCTTCTGGGCGAGCTCAAAGGCGACGTATGAAATTCAGGCTGAGATATTGAGAAGCTTGAACTTACTTCTCAGACATTTTTCAGCAGCTGTGCTTTCTATTAGCGTGACGCAAACATTTGATGCCGCGCGATTACTTACAATTGCGAACTTCGCCGCAATAGCTGACGCGACTTTACGGCTCAAAGTTGCTGACGCTCCTTCGGCTTTTATCCAACACTACGCTGGATATGCTGAAGGTCCAATTAGCGCATTTGGCTTTGAAATCGGTCCTTTTGCCGTGGAGGCAGAATATTTGCGGTTTCATTGCCCTGAGCGAACGGCTAGATTGACACAAATACTGGACTACTTCCATAGCTTGAAGAGGACAATTAGCAAAGATCACATGATTTATCGATGGGAAGACGAAAGCGCCGGGGGCATGTCGTTTGGCGTCGGCGAAGCCCGACTCATCGATCAAGTGTGCTTACAAATGGGCATTAGTCGCGATGTACCAGAGTACTTGGCAAAGTATCACACAGGTGAACATCGCGAGTTCGTAGATTCTTATCCAGAAATGCGTTCGTTGCGCGATATTCTTTTCATGTTCAAGTTGCTTATGGCTCCTACATCAGACGCGCTGCCAGAGCTCGCGCGATGGAAGCCGATTGATGCAGCTTTAGACTGGTCAGTGACGGCACGTGATGGGTTCTTTGATCTCACTGTTTCGGCATTCGGTCGCAACTTAGCCGTGCAGCCGTGGAAGGAGCCAGAATTGGACGAGGGAGGAAAGTTGCGAACCGGATGGCGCAACGTCTTTGGTGGTGGATTCTTCGCCAGAATCACCGACCGTCGACCGCGTTGTCCACCCTCTGGTGCAAACCCGAGTAACCTGGCGGGTAGTAGAATCGACACAGAAGAAGACGTCCTTCACTTACCGGATGTTCCTACGTTCGACAATCTGTTGAAGCAGAGTGAATCAGAGTTGCTGCTGACGTATCTCACGGCGCCTATGATTCGACTACCTCTGGTTATGAAACTGTTCTCCGACCCAACTCGAGTGCGTGGGATTACGCATCGGGATATTCAGAGCATCATAGACGCAGTCATGTTCGAGCCCGGACCTTGGTCACCGCCTGAACCGACAAATGTACCAAAAGAAATCCCGGCGCCGACGCGCGCGCACATGGCGACGCCGTCCGGCTTACTGATACACGAATTGATTCATTGCCCAGCACCGCTCGTTGATAGTGCGGAAGAGTTGTTAGCGCTAAGTTTAGAGCTCGACACTGGACGACACGATGCACCGAGCGCGCAAGGTGTCTTATTTGCGACGAGAATGCTCTCCAGAATGTTGGCGTTTGTCTCTCACATTATCAAATCCAATTCGTTGGATACCGAATTCAGCGCATCGACGGGTATCACGCGAGGTCTAACTTGTTCCTCGGCTGCAGTGAGTACGCTCAAGGATGTAAAACTTCGTATCAAGCGAGCGTTAGGCGACAAATGCACGCCTGTGCTGAAGCGATGGCTTGGACACGCAGTGAAGAAGAACGCCATTCGCCCAGCGTGCGCACTTCACGCACACCTGGCATACATGTATTACTGGACTCCTCGGGATGAAATCGACAAGCAGGCTGCTCGAACTATTCTTACGGCGCAGCAATACATCTTCGTCAACTATTCGTTCGCGGATACCCCGGATGGGAGTGCAGCGACGGACAGAAAGTTGGCTGACGCGAGTAACATGAGCGGAGTGGACACTGGACTTGGATTTGTCCCAACAGAAATTTTCGATCTCTTCCAGCGGAAGCGGCGATCGGTATTGGAATGGGCGGCGGCCAATCCAAAGGACGCGAATCAAATTTTGGAAGAAGTCGTAGATGCATTGACGACGAAGAAGACAGATGGCTCTCGATCGCCGACAAACGTCCTTGACTCGGATGAGAATTTCAAGACGAACCGGGCGTGGCGAAGAGCTCCTGGAGCAGGTGGCGCGGGTCGATTCGTGAGTTATGTTTCTGACATTCCATTCAACGAACTTGTAGCCAGGGACAAACAAGCGTCAGAAGAGCTACTCAGACGCCACGTTCATTACGGTGAATGGTTACTTGAAACCACGATGCAAACGTTTGAGATGGAAATCAACACGCAACTAGGAGAGTTTACGGTTCGGAAAAACAGACTTGGTCACCTTGAAGCATCCATTCGAGAAATGCCAGATTTCATTGCTGCTTTAGGGCCCGTGCTTTCGAAACGGGGCATTGAGTCTTCCCATTTCCACGAGCTCGCTGAAGAGGAAACGCTCGCGATTGGTGATAGTGGTGACGTCGTGCATTGTGCAGAGGTGCAAAATACCGAACACCGCAAATGGATGCGTCTCGTTGGTTTAGGTCATGACATTCAGCTTTGGGATCGCGACCCAAGACCACCGATGAATGAGTTCACTCGTCCTTACGTGAGTCGGGTGCAATCATCAGTTTCTGCAGTTGAAGCTCTAGGACGTGCCATCGGTAGCGGCGGACTTGAGCCTTGCGAGCAATGGATTACGCAGCTCTTAGAACCAATCGCAAGAGGCCCTGGTGCAGGATTTTTGCATGGGGTTGAGCTGTTCTTGCCGAACCACACGATTCATGGCACAATCGCTCGACTCGCTGGCACTGGAGCTCCAGACAACGCCGTTGAAGAGCCATGGAGCTTTTTCAGACGGAAAAAGAAAACTAATGATGCAGATCAAGCCAAGCGGGTAGAGCAAGCTAAGCAGCTTCTTACTGAGGTCGTTATCGTGCAAGAACCGCCGTTGGTACAAGTTTTCCGCGTGGAATCCTACGGTAGGCGTTGGCGACGATCTCTCGTGTTCGCGTCAAACGCATCCTTTTGCTTGGCTGATATCGATCCAGATGGCGAACCATTATTGACTGATCCGAACGAGCGATTCCTACTCTCTGCTGCGCGACTTGGTTCGCGAGCTCCGAGTCTCGTCGTCACGCGATTACTTCACGGGGCAGTCGGACGCGAATCGTTTGTTCCAGCGAGGCATTTGCGAGGCTTACTCCCCGCCGCCTTGCTCGAAGAGTACCAGTTTTGGCGAAGTGAAACAACTGGTGATCTGTTCGGTACAGCGCAAGAAGGAGCTTTGCACCACGATACGATGATTCACGTGCGATTGGGCTATGAAAATAACACTCTCCTCGACGGCAAGCATCCAATTGACACTTGCGCCGTCGTGAGACGGTTGCCTGTCAACTCTCTTGATGACGCTTCAAATCTTCCGTTACTTGATGGATCGTACGTCGAAGGTCAGGTTACGCTTGTTGACTTGTTATATGCCCCTGGTCTTGCGGGTGAAAACGGGAAATCGCTGTTATTACTCACAAAGTCTCTCGCCGCGGTGGAAGGCTTGGCTCATGCGCTGGTTTGGACAGCAAAGCGTGGTCTAGAGAACGGGCCGACCGCAGCTGTCGAATTGTGCGATATCGCGCGCATCGAGCTTCCTCGACTCGGTGTTTCTTTCAATGCGGTCGAGTCTGGTGGTTCGATCCGTCTCGAGTGCGAAGAACACGCTGGTTTGTTTCTCGCGCAACGCAGAAATCCTGCGCTTGAAGGACTCCTCGCCGGTTTACCGCACGCACTACTTCTCGAAGCACGCGATGGCGCGCTGTCAGTCTTACTCCCGGCTGGTGCAATTCCACGACCCGCGGCATATGCGACTGATCATGCCAACGCCGCAAGCACCGGTCTCGGCTCAGATCTGGTCATCGATCGCTGGAACTCGCAGTGGGTGGAAAACATTGGAAGCACAAGACATTATGTGTACCCAGTACATCCATCACATTCAGTGATTAGTGCCACGACGCTCGCATCAGCACTGTACCTTTCCATCCTGCGTTTTGTTGGACGCTCGTACTTGGATGTTTTACGTCTTGCAGAGCTATGCGTGTCCGAAGCGTTGCCGTCACCAGAGGAGGCGCAGCTTTGGGATGCGCTCGCGCACGCCGCATCCCTGGATCCTTCTCCAGATGCTACCGCGGTTCGCGTCAAGCTTGCACTCATGGTACAAGGCACTCCAATCGAAGCTCGTCTTGCGGCTAAGTGGCCGCCTGTTGCGGATGTTCTCGCGTACATAAACGCTTGGCCTTACATTAGCGCACAATGCCGATTGACGGGACAAGAAGAACTGTCCGCGATTGAGAACCTTCCGTCGGTAACTTTAGCGAAGAAGCGCGCCAAGTTCCGCATCAGCTTGAGTTTGATTTTCCCAGGATCGAGAAAGACTACTGCGGAAGAGGCGAACATGGACCCAGCAAAGACACCCGAGTTGCTGAATCGAGCCGCGTACCTGCGCCAGTTGGTGAGCGGCATCGCCCGAATGAGCGCCGGAGCTACACCCACGAGCTCAGGATTTCCACTCGTATACCCGCAGACACCGGAATACAGTCAATACGATACCATTGATGACTTGACGTGTTTGGAAGAGAAAGTGTACGGTGAAGGCCCTCTTGGCAAGCTCGCCGGATTGATTCAAACATACAACCGTCCAGACGACGTGAGCGTCAACGGCGCGCAAGCTTTGGCTTTGATCGGAAAATGGATCGATAACGAAAAGTTCAACCTTGATGGCAACCTTGGGTTTCCGCTGTTTTTTGAACTCTTGACTGGCACGTTGCCCATGCGAATTCTCCCGGGTGACACGCCGCATCGCTGGGGTAACGTGTTGCTACGCTTTGTGCCGACGGAGCAATCGATGAAACGTGGCACCCTGATGAGTACCCTTCGTATGCTCGCATCAAATCCAGCACTTGCCGTGGATTGTCCAAAGATTGAAGAACAGAGCGTCGGTCAGCGTTTTACGTCCATGTTCACCTCGGACGGCGCCATTGGTGTTTTGCTTCGTCGCGTGCGACCGTACTTGCAGCAACGCAAGGACAGTCTCCCGTTCCGTCAGACCTGGGTTGGCAAAAGTTACATAGCGCCAACGATTTACGAATCGGACGTTAAAACTTGGGCGCGAACAATCGCAACTGGTGGTCGATGGGCGCTCACGCGTTTCTCCAACACATCGTGCTCTGAACGCGAGTTTCCATTGCAATCAGTGGGGAGCGAGCAAGGCATCGGGATGACGTCGTGGAGTGGCAAAACGCTTCAACACGTCGACTTGAACATGCTCGTCCATCGTCCGCTCGGCGTGCTCGACTTAAACAAGTATGTCGTACCTCTTACGGAGGATAGAAGTGACCAGCTTGCAGAAGACGTCGCGCTTGGTGGTGTTGGTGGTCTGCCTTTTGATGTGAGCCGACACCCTTCGGCGACGACATCTGTGGCACGCCAAATGCTCACTCGCTTGCGTCAAGACGTCACCAGTGCTGCAGAGAAAGCAAAAGCTCGGAAAGATATGGGCGATTTTAGCGCCGTCACGCTCAAGGGTTTCACGCCTAGCGACACCGCTGCGATTGCAGCGGAAGCTGGCGCAGGTCGAGCAGGAACCGCCGCCGGTACTGCGCGCGCAGTGCTTCGTGAACTCCTCGAAAGCATCCGTCGCGTGACCGCTGATGATAAGGCTGCAGCGGCTGAGGCCATGTCTGCTGCACTCGCTACCGCAAATGGCTTGAGAAAAGATGCCGAGTCTGGTACGAAGATGTTGCGACTCGGATTGCAACGTCGCGCAGGCGCGTGGGCAGAGGTCACATTTGAGGACTTGGTTGAGTGTCTGACGTGTGAAGGCGGTGAGCACATCTTGTCTCGATTATCTCCTGGCGTGACTGCCGCTCAAATCGTCAACGCATTGCATTTGGCGTCGCAATCTTTGTTGTTGACTCTCCGCGCCACGCTCGCGGCGCGCGCCGCCGCAATGGTGGCGGATACGCTCATCGCGCTGACGAATTGTGCGAAGACAGCCGCGCTCGATGGTATCGATTCCGTCGATCGCGACTTGCGCCTTCGTGCGTTAGCGATTGCGGAGTTACTTTCAGTGGAGCGTCATTACTTCCATGCCGACACTGCGAATCCATTCAACAAGGCGACAACCTTGGTATACGACCCTCGCTTGCTCGTGTACGAGTACAGCCAAAGCATCGTACTTCGCAAGCGGCAAGTCGAACTCACTCGTGACTTTGTCAACACCGCCGAACTTGGTGGCGGACAGTGCGCGCAGATGCTCATGGGTGAAGGTAAAACCACAGTGGTGTGTCCTTTACTCGGGTTCTTACTCGCGAAGAAGAGTTCGATCGTCGTACAAGTCGTCCCGCACGCGTTGCTTGAATTCTCGCGCAGCACGTTGAGAAAATCATACTCTGGTATGATTCGACGCTCGGTGGTGACGTTGGAGTTTAATCGTTACACATCACTCAGCGATGGTGCGATTTTAGCGGCACTGCGTAAAGCGCAAGAAAATCGCGCCATCGTTATTGCGTCTCCAACGAGCATTAAGTCACTCGCGCTCAAATTCTTGGAAGTGTGCCACTTGCTCGACCAGTCGTACATTGCCGAGCTTGAAGCGAAGGCTGGATCGAACATCGTCACACAGGGTGGGGATTTCATTGCACGCGTATTTGGTGGTGCAAAAAGTCGCAGTGAACGCGTTGCTGATGCTGGCGGCTTAAGTATCGAAGAGCTTGATGTGTTACGCTCTGAGGCGCAATGTGCGGCGGAAATCTTTGAAATCTTTCAGACGGGAACGCTGATCCTCGATGAAGTCGACTTAATTCTCCATCCGCTCAAATCTGAGCTCAACTGGCCGATGGGTCGACGTGTCCCGCTTGATTTCAGTCAGTCGGCGTCTGGGAATGGTTTGCGTTGGAAGCTGCCATACTTTATCCTCGACGCAATCTTTGCAGTGGCTCACGGTTCATCCACCGTGAGCGAAGCCGCTGGCTCACAAGAGGCGAGTGATTTACTCGACAGCATCCGTGATGCGATCAATGCTGCCGTAAGGAATAAGCAAATTCAATCGTCCCCGCATCTCGCGGTACTCGATCGCGCGTGGTATCACGATATACTGCGCCCTCTTCTCGCGCAGTGGTCAAGCATTTGGCTCAGAGCGCACGGTGCGTTGCGGGGCATGTCCGAGGCGCTCATCATGGCATATCTCTTGCAAGGTCCTGGTAAAGACGAGGCCGCAGTACAATTGAATCGCGAGTGCGATGACGAAGCGATCAAGATGACAAATCTCGCTCGCGATTGGCTTTGCTCGTTATTACCGCACCTCCTCGCCAAGGTTGATCGCGTGACGTATGGTTTGCTTCAACCAGCGGATGTGGAACTTCTCGAAGCGGCGAGTGGCGCTCGCATCCCTCGTACTCGGCGACTACTAGCCGTACCATTCGTGGGTAAGGACATCCCGAGTCGAACAAACGAGTTCTCTCATCCAGATGTCGTACTCGGTCTTACAATTTGCGCATACCGACTTGAAGGCTTGCGTCGTTCCGACTTTAAACAAGTACTTCGCAGTATGATTGAAAACTTTGACAATGAGGCCGGCCCACCGCCAAAGCGCGCTTCGGCACGACTTTGGGCAGACTGGGTACGCACGACTGGTAAGCGCGTCAGAGGAGAACGACGCGCAGAAGCTGCATTAAATGCTCGCCGTCGCGGCGTCCAGCAACAAGCGGGTTTGACGAGTATCGGCGATTCGCGTGGATTAGCCTTCCTTGAAGACGAAAATGTGTCTGGTTACGATGATGATGAAATCTGGCCGCTACAATTGATTGATTTACGAGACCACGATCAAGTGGAAGAGCTCTATCAGCTGCTTCGGAGGACGCCCCCAGTTGTTGAATTCTACCTCAATGACTACGTGTTTCCGGAGACTGCGCAACATCAAAACTTGAAACTAAGCGCAACTGGTCAAGAACTTGGTGGGAACGTGCTCTTCCCGACCCGTCTCGGTTTCAGTGGTACGCCCAGTGATTTGCTTCCTCTTGAGCTCGGTGCACCGCGGTATGAACCAGGTTCAGATGCGAAAATGCTTGCATACTTGACCGATCCGCAAACCGTCACGCCTATGAAAATGCTCACGGACTGGAATGTCGAAAAGTTGCTGACGCGAATCGCCACCGCGGATCCACCGATTAGAGCATTAATTGACACCGGTGCGCTCGTCACTGGTATGTCCAACCTCGAAGTCGCTCGATTCCTCCTCGAAAAGGGCTTGAAATGGGCTGAAGGATGCGTGTTTTTGGATGAAAACGACCGACAGATGATCCTTATGCGCAAAGATTGGAACGTCATTCCGCTTCAACGCGTTGCCGCCATGCCCATGTCGAAGCGTTTCACGTTTTATGATCAAGTGCACACGACTGGTATGGATATCAAGCAGTCAGCGGCTGCGCAGGCGGCGATTACGCTCGGAAAGGACATGTGTCTTCGCGACTACGCGCAAGGCGCGTGGCGTATGCGCGGTTTAGGCCGAGGCCAGACGCTACAAGTCGTCATGATTCCCGAAGTCGCGCGCTTGATTTCGGTTGAAGTTTCAAAGGGCGGTGGTCAAACCTCTGCGACGAGAGAGGCTGAAATTGCGAGCATGTCACCCGATGAGGCGGCGAAGCGCACATTGAGAGATATCACTGCGTGGCTCGTGGTGAATAGCATGCGAAGCGAAAACGTTCAAGCTGGCCTTTTAGCCGAACAGCGCGCGGCAAACATATGGCGAAAGCACTCCTACAGGAAACTTATCGCGTCGCCAACCGTGCCTGGAACCCCAAGAGCGCAGCAAACGGGCATACAGGCTGCGTTGGATGTATTCCGCGAGCGCGTGTCATATGTCGTCGCCAACGTCATTCCAAAGACGTTCTCGCCCTCTGAAAAGCTCAACATGAACATGCAGCAATTTGGACATTTACTTGACGACAATCCGAAAGCAAAAGAAACGCTACGTAAGATTGTCGAAGATGTGCAACACATGGAGAATGCAACCAATGCAGCTTTGAAGCAGATACGAGCGGGCGCTTTCTCTGCACCGGGCGCCGCAATGTCTGGCGACAAAGGTTTAGCCGGTGGACTCGAACACGTTTTAGATCTCGAACAAGTGCAAGAGAATGAAGAAGAACAAGAGAACGAGCAAGAACAAGAGCAAGAAAAGGAAGAGGAACGTGAAGAAGAGATTCCAGAGGAAGTGCCTGATAGGTTGGCGTACAGCCGGGACGACGAACGACAACTTTCGTGGAGTTATGAATTACTTGCGCAACCTCCAAATGCGAACACCCAAGGTTTCTATCCTTTGAATTCGTTCAAAATTCACAAGGGCGTTGGTAAGACTACGGCGCCGTTGGCGTTCCCAGATTACCTCCAGCTGTCACGAAACTACTTCCGTCAAGGCTGGGCGTTGAACTCGCATCGCCGCTTGAAGAATCTCACAATCGTTCTCGATTGGGTGCCAGATTCGAGCGCGCTAACGAGCGACACGAGCGGCACACTAGGCGTCAGTAACTTTACTGCCGCACAAGAGTCAGCGTTGCGCACGGCGTTTGACATGTTTGACAGCAAGGGTAATGGTCGGTTGCAGGAAACAGACTTGCGAGAAGTACTTCGTGAGATTGACGCGTGCGTCGAGGATGATGAGCTTCGCTTACATCAACTCGCCCGTGAAGTCGCGGAAGACGCGCGCACGTTCATAACGGGTATGCCGTCATCTGGAACGTCTTTTGAAGAACTCAAGCGTGTTTTGCGGCAAAAGAACATTTACTCGTTGCAGCGCGGTCGATACTACGTTGCTTTGTCTTTGGCCGAAGCCGAATCGCTTCGCGTCGTCATGCATCTCACACAATCTGATCCGACGAGTGACGGCAAGCTTATACCGTTTAAACTTACTGAAACAGCATTGCGGATCGGTGGAGGCACGCTCATTGACACGACGTCAAACTTCACTCCCGCTCAAGTGTTCCAAGGCGCGACCGCGGAGCAATGCTTCAGATTTTTGGACAGCCAAATGGACTTTGAAGACCGAGAAGTTTCTCTTTTACTTCGAGCATTACAAGCATCTCCATGCGATAAGCGTGAACAATTTTTTGAGTCCGTGCGCGCGTGCAGACGTCGCGCAAAGATTCCATGGGCGGCGACGCCGCTGGCCAAGGTGCTCACGACGCCAGACGAATTCCATTTACTCGCATCGCGGGCTCTCGTTGCGCGCGTGCGTACAGCACTCAAGGCTAAGCGAATGCGTTTGCTTGATGCATTCCGTGCATTCGACAGTGAAAATATTGGTCGACTTACATATGAAGCGCTCTACGGCGGTTTGTCGTGGCTCGGTCTGTCGCTCACTTCTGCGCAAATGCTCGAACTCGCCGCACGCGTGGACAAGACGGGCGACGGATACATCAGTCGTCAAGAGTTTGAGGACGCTTTCGGACCTGACGACGACTGGATCCTGGAAGGGGACGCGCCTCTCGTGACAGCACCCGTAAGTTTGCCGACGCAACAACTTGCCGCGGTAAGTTTGATGGATATTCTCGGCGACTCTGGGAGCGAGAGTGGCTCGGCGTCGAGCTTACCAACCATTCCAATGCCGGTAACAAAGATCCCGCTCGCAGCTGCTGCGCCTAGTGTATCTATGCCTGCACCGCCTCCGAAGATACACAGCACAGCCAACATGAGTATTGATGACGGTACAGGACTCGGTGACTGGGGCGCGCTCGGCATGGCTGCGACGCTTCCAACGGTGAAGAAAGTTGAAAAGTCCGCGGTTGCGCCAAAACCTACGCCAAATGACCCATTTGGTCTTGGTCCACCCGCTGCAGCGGCATCGAGTGCGTTCGACGACTGGCTGTCTGGCGGTTCAGGTGCCATGGCTGGTGGTGGTTCGTTAAATGATCCACTCAGCGCTGTAACCAACCCGGCGGACGGTTGGGAAGGCAACGACATAATTCAGCTCGACACATCAACGGGTACGATCGCCGCACCCACGCGGGAGAAAATTCAGGCTCGAGCCCTCGTTGACCCGGCTAAGGAAGCGGCCGATCGACGAAACAACCAAGTGGATTCTAAACTCACGTCAAGTGTGCTTAATGGTTTTGAAGTCACCGTAGCGCATCAAAAAACGTTCAGCAAAGTCTGGACGAGTGATGGTACAGGAAGTCGAGACATGGTGAGTATCTGGGATGCAAACGTCAGCAAGTCGACGTGTAAGAAGAAGACCGAGCGAGTGTCGTTAGGTCATTACGCGTCGCCGCACTTTTCGGCACCGAAGCCCGCCCCGTTTGGCGTGGACGTAACCGACATTAACGCGTTTGCGTTGACGGGTTCAAATTACATGCCGCGCGTGCTCGAGCGGCTCTTACCATTCCCGAGTCGATTTAGACAAGTCTGGGGACAAGAATGGAAATCCAGCGCGGTATATGCGTGGGCTCCAGTTCCACCGCCTGGATTTGTTGCGCTTGGCATGATTCTCACCACGAAGCCGCAAGCTCCGCACGTGTCATCCGTGCGCTGTCTACCTGAAAAATGGGCTGTGAAGCCGTCGATGGAGCCGCAACTTGTATGGACAAACGAGGGAAGTGGTGGTCGTCCCGCCAGTATTTGGCTCGTAAACTCACTCGGGCTGTTGTATGTGAACGCAGGCCACAATCCACCCGCGGCTCGCGACTTGTGGGACATACGACGAGGTAAATTGAGCGCAGATATGATTTTAGAATATCGTGCCGGGATGAATATGAGCTCGACGTACGGTGGTACAGGAATTTCTAGTAACAGTTTCAACGGGCCGACGTATCGGCCGCCACCCGGGCCGACGCCATCGCAGGGGCCGCCAGGTTTAGGATCGTTACTATAATTGATAGGAGCTTGTTATAATAATGAAGCGTGAATAAATTACATCATACGCCTACAGGTATCGCGGAGCGTTTTAAATACTAACCTTCGCAGATCTCATAAATATTATCGCTTCAACGCATCTTGGCAAACTCCGAATAGTCGTCGTTTAGTTGGGGAAAACCGGTGAAAGAGGCGCGCGGTCTCGGCTTCTGCCAACCGCGGATCGCCCGGGAGACGCAACATACTCCTTCTGCCCTCGCATCGGTCGCGGTGAGTAGTGCGCGAAGTGGTTCTTCGCCTCTGCAATACCTTCACTTAAGTCCGCACTGGCTCTCAAAATTTCGTCCTGCGCCGCCATCTCGCGCGCGGCAGCATTGTGGAACGTGGTGCCGGTCGTCGCTGCCTTGGCCGCAGCGGCCGTTGCCGGAGAATTGCCCGCGGCGGATTCCAACTGGGAATGAATAGACGCGAACTTGGATTGGATGTGTTCCATTTGCTCGAGCTCGCACTCAAGCTTGTGGCGGCGAGTCTCCAACGCTTGTCGCACGCTCTTTACGTCGAACACAGAGTCGAGACTGATTTCAAACGCGTCCTCAATTTCTCCTCGCAAGAAGCCGTTGAAGTCGTTCAACAACGGCATCAAAAAGAAGCAGTTAAACTTGAGCTCAACGCTTTGCACGACATACGAGCGAATGCCGCTGAAAATTTGACGCACTAACAAGTCGACAATGTCGAGCGTGACAGACTTCATCGATCTGTTCCACAAGGTGTTCTCTACCAAATCCATCAACTTGGAGCCTTGCAAATCCGCGGCGACCATTTCGCCTCGCCCAGTACGCTTCTCTTCTCTTTGGTGCTCGCCGCCGGCATTATCCTCGTGCGGGGCTAAGACGGTTCGGAGACCGCTTTTATTACCGCTGTGCAACGACCAAGTGACGAAAGAGGTCGTCGACTTCAAGTCTTCGTGGCACTTGTCTTGGCACTCGCGCACGCGTTCATCGACAAATCGAGCAAACGTGGCACCAATCTTCTTCAAAAACACTTCGTGTCCAGTCAAAATTCGGCCTTCCTTTTGCAAGAGGTACATCGCCACCGGTAAGAGACGGCGGGCGATGTGAGACAAACGGAAACCAAGCTGGTGCACGAAAGGTTCGAAGGTGTCACGCGCACGGGCGATGGCGATGACGCACGCTGTGCGCGTGTAGTTGACACCATTGTGGATTTCATCGACACCACAGGCGTTGATGATGTCCTCGCGGCTCACTTGCGGGCACTCGACCGTGTTCACAATCGTACGGAACTCTTCGAGGGCACGGTGATACTGCGCGCCCCCGAACAGCCGCATTTCAGCATTGGGCACCATCGTCGGCGGAACACACGGACGGCCGTCGGCGGCGACGAAGGCACCACCTCGAATGTGCTCGTGCGCGAGCGTCTCACCAAAAATGCGCGGAGGCGCGGCGAGAGTACCACGGATGATTTCCGGAATCTTCTCCAAGAAGTGTTGGTAGAACGCACGACCCTTCTCCTTGAGACGGTCTTGGTTCAAGTCGTCAAGCTCTTGCACCGTCTCAGAAAGCTTTGACGAAGCAATGCGATGTTCGCGTTCGAGCACCGGCACAATGGTCGGCACGTTCTCCAAGTATCGTTGCTGCAACAAACGTTCAAGGAAGAATCGAAGTTGGCTGACGCCAACGCGCCCACGCTCTTGAGAAGTCAGGCGGCGATCCAAGCGGCGTTCGAGCTCAATGATGTCTTCTTGCTCACGCTTGAGCACAGCTTCACGGTAGTGGTCATTCGATCGATACAAAGAATCGCGAGACAAGCCAACGCGACCAGATGGTACGGAAGAGAAGAACGGTCCACCGCCCAACACCGTTGGCTCCAAAAGACGCGCAGGAGGATGCATGAACATTTCCACGTCAGCGGCACGAGAAAATTGCGGGATGCGAGTGTCAAACTTCGTGCTCACCATGACGGTTCGGCGGAATTCCGGATCGGCTTCGAGGACCAAACGACGGGTCGTGGAGTTGGACCAGTCAGAATTATCTTCAAGGCACAAAATGATGTAGTCACGTTGCTGCATCTTGCTTCGAACCAAATCCTCCACCAAGCGAGATGCTTGTTGAAGACTGGCGAACTTGCGACCAGGCGCGGCGGAAATCAAACCCGGGGTATCGATGATGGTCAAGTTCGGGCAATACTTGTACTCGATCTTAACCACGATATCCTTCGCCCAAAATCCATTTTCGGTCTCCAATCGTCGGTTCTCGCTTTCAATGTACGCTTGGAGTTCGGGCAAGGAGAGCTCCTCTTCGCGGCCGAGCGAGTCATCCTTGACCAAAAAGCACCTGGGCTCCACCGCGGTGGGATTGTACTTCATATTGATCGCAATCGGACGACGAGTCTTGGTGCCACCACCAACGTGGTTGAATTGGAACCCCATGAGAGCCTCGACAAGCGCAGACTTACCATCGGTTTGATGCCCGCAGACGAGAATCGCCGGAGCGTCAAAAGGCTTGTCAAACTCTTGCGCCATCGTGTGCAACTGCGAGTACGCCTCGTACAGTCGCTCGTTAGACTTGTTGAAGAAGCGGTTCGGTGACGCCGAACCTTGCGCTTCAGCCGTCGGGTTGGCCCAATACGTCGCCTTGGGCGGCTCGCGACGCGACTCGGCGCGCTGAGGCGCCTGCATCGTCGACTCAAACTGCGAGTATTCTTGCGCCTGCGTCTCACGTCGAAAACGCGCACATCACCCGTCAGTCACATACGCAACAGCCAACACATCAATAACGATCGCGTCACTATCCTCGCGCGCGCCATCGCGGATCTCCGTGACGCTACGCGCGCAAACAAACGCGAGATAAACGGCTGGACATTTTCAAATTTTTTAACCGTTTGAACCGCCACGCATCACGCACCTCGCTTCGAATGCTCGCGCGCGAATCGCGCACACCCCCGTCCGAGCGCGCAGATCGCGCGCCACCACTCACGCTCGTCTCACCGAACGCCTTCGCCAACCATCGGTCGGCGGAAACGCCGGAATGCGTCGGGGAGTCGTTCGCCATCGCGCGCACCGCGGGCAACTCCCGTGACACTCGCGAAGCGCTGAAACACGCCTCGCGTGCGCTCACGCGATCGGTACGCGCGTCTCGGTCGTCGACGACGCGAAGGATAAAATTACGTGCGCGTGTGTTGCGTCCTCGCGCGGGGCGTGGAGACGGTCGACGGTCGACGGTCGACGGACGGCGCAAAGCAATGGCGCGCGCAGGGCGCGACAGCTCGACCGAGTGTGCAACACGCGGATGCACTTTGCTGTAAACGATAGCCTAAATCCGCCCACAGTACTACTGTGCTGTGCAAGATTGCACGCATGCAGCCGCGTATATTTTTTTATCACACCCCGGACACGAGTACTGTGATGCACAAATAACTATGTCTGTATAACTTTTGTCGCGTTGCGATATCGGATTGCACGCTATACCCTTGTCATTGGCACAAACTATGGAGCGTCCGACGCGCGTTATCCAAAGTCGCCGGCGAAACGCTCGCGCGCGACGGCACACGACGACGCCGACAACGAATACGAACGACGCGGACGATGAGCGCTGCGCGAGGCATGTTTGCCCAACAACACGCCGCGGCGAAGACTTTGCGCGCGACGTCCAAGACGACGAGGTGCGTTCGGACGCTGCGTTGGATGTTTTGACTCGTTGAGAGACGTGATGAGGTTTTACGACGCGCGCGCGGGTCTCGCTCTCGCACGCGGGTGCGTGGCGCGTTTTTCCCTCGACTGACGCGTGAATTATGTGGTGTTGTTTCTTTTTTACCGCGCAGCGGGCGAACGAACGTGCGACGCGCCACGGTGGTGCGCGCGGCGGAGAAGAAGTACGACTATGATTTGATCATCATCGGCGCGGGCGTCGGTGGTCACGGCGCTGCGCTTCACGCGGTTGAACGCGGAATGAAGACGGCGATCATCGAGGGTGGTGAAATTGGTGGGACGTGCGTGAACCGTGGTTGTGTGCCGTCTAAGGCGTTGCTTGCGGCGTCTGGACGTGTTCGGGACATGCGCAACAAGGAGCACTTGCGCTCGCTCGGCATTAGCGTCGATGGGGACGTGTCGTATGATCGTCAAGGTATTGCCGACCACGCGACGAATTTGGCGGCGACGATTCGCGGGAACTTGCAACGCTCTATGGAAGCGCTTGGGGTTGATATCTTGATTGGTGCGGCGAAGATTGAAGACAACCACACGGTGCAATACGGCGCGCCCGGTACGATTACTGGCGGTAAAGTCACAGCGAAGAATATCATCATCGCCACTGGTTCGACGCCGTTCGTGCCTCCGGGAATTGAAGTTGACCACAAGACCGTCTTCACTTCTGATGCGGGCTTGAAGCTCGACTGGGTCCCGGAGTGGGTCGCCATTATTGGTTCCGGTTACATTGGTTTGGAATTTTCCGACGTGTACACGGCGCTCGGCTCTGATGTCACGTTCATCGAAGCGATGCCGAACATCATGCCGGGCTTCGACAAGGAAATTGCCAAGCAAGCCGAGCGTATCTTGATTCAGCCGCGTAACATTGACTACGTCACGAACGTGTTGGCCACCAAGGTAACTCCGGGTATTCCGGGACAAAAGCCGGTGACCATCGAACTCAGCGATTTCAAGACGAGAGAAGTCGTCGACACCATGGAAGTCGATGCGGTTTTGGTCGCCACTGGTCGTGCGCCGTACACGGAAGGTTTGAACTTGCCGTCCATCAACGTTGAAACTCAGCGCGGTTTCGTTCCGGTGAACGAAAAGATGCAAGTGTTGGACAAGGATGGCAAGGTTGTTGAAGGTGTCTGGTGCATCGGCGATGCGAACGGTAAGATGATGTTGGCGCACGCGGCGAGTGCGCAAGGTATTAGTGCGATTGAAAACATGGTCGGCAACGATAATGCCCTCAACCATCTTTCCGTGCCGGCTGCGTGCTTCACGCACCCGGAAGTTGCCTTCGTCGGTATGACGGAGGAGCAAGCGCGCGCGAAGGCTGAGACGGAAGGCTTTGAAGTTGCCATCTCCAAGACGTCGTTCAAGGCGAACTCCAAGGCGCTCGCGGAGAAGGAAGCCGAAGGTATGGCTAAATTGATCTATAACCCGACCTCTGGTGAGATTTACGGTATGTGGATCATGGGCTTGCACGCCGCTGACTTGATTCACGAGGCGTCCAACGCCATGGCTAACGGCACGACGTTGAAGGAATTGAAGTTCAACGTGCACGCGCACCCGACGTTGGCTGAAGTCATCGAGGTCTTGTACCACGGTGCTGAGCTCCACGAAAAGGCTGCCCCGAAAGCTCTCGCGCGATAAACGTCGTCCCCCTCTCTAGAAACTGTGACGCGCAGGCGGCAGTAGTTGAAAACATTTCTTTCTTCTCAAGCGCTTTGAACACGAAGCGCAAGTGGTAATATTACACAAAAAGTACAAACAAATCATCCTACACGTAATTCATTAATAGAAATCCTTCAACTGTTCGCGCAACTTGTCGATATCGCCAAATATGTCGATATTTTCAGACTCAACCGCGACGGAAACTGTTCTATTCGGCTGCACAGTCCCCGGAGCGCCCGGCTGGAAAGGTTGGAACGGATCTCCAAAATAGATCTTCCACAACGCTTGGCCGGCATCACTCGTGCCTAGCCACAACGATATTTCACGTACGCGAGCTTTTTGTTCCTTTGTCATAAATGGTTCTGCATCCTGTGATAAATGAAAACAACCATGCGGGGTTAGCGACAAGCCACGAAAAGAGTATCCCGTCTTAGAAAAAATAGAAAAAAAACGCGTTAAGCGTGTGTTTCGCATGCAACTCGTCTCATTCAATGGTATTCATTTCTCTTCAATGAATTTCAGATCCGAAAGATGGTGTTTTTGAAGGTGTATAATCCTCGACGAATGCGAAACTCACGCGCGACGGAAAAACGCAGAGCGAAAAGTAACCCGAGTCACACGCACCGTAAGCTTTGCGAAAACCTCAATCGTTTCCCCCGAAGGCACAGAGCCAAACTCTTGCATGTACGTAAACACATCACAGCACGCATCGTATGCCTTTTCTTCTAGACGTCTCGTCGCGAGTGCCATGAACCAATTACTCGTCAACACTTCGTCGCCGCGTTCGCGCCCATCCGCCTTCACGTAGTCTATAATTTCCCTCGCCAGCTCCCAACGCTCCATGCGCCCGATGCCAACCAAAATACTCTTATATCCATCTAATTCCATGTTCGTCTTGACCTTATTCAGCAAAACCTCCGCCTTGAGTCCTTTCGCGTGATTCCTCAACAACGCCAGCATCAATTGGCTCAAAAACTGTTCATCCAACGGCTTCGCACCGACGCTGTACGACGATCCATCGGGATCTTTCGCCGCAAACTTGTCCCACTTTTTCGCATCTGGGGTTTTCTGCCACTTGCTGTAGTCATCCTCGTCCACGGTCTCGGCGGCGGCGTCGATGTCGTCGTATCCGCGCGTGCGAAAGCGCAGCCGCCACCGCGGTACCGGCGAACGGGACGTCGGTGTCTTCGGTGCTCGCGCAGAAGACGACGCCGAGCGCGGCGATGGTGCGAGCGGTGTAGATAGCGCGCGCGACATGCGGCGATCGCGCGCGATCGCGGCGCAGCACCGGACGCGCTCGCGTGTGAGGCAATGTCGATGTGGTCAACGGCCTCAGTGGTTAAGAAACCCCCAAAATGGATTTGTCGCGCGCGTCTGAGCGCTAATATTACCGAGGCTAGTGAAATAGTAATACAAAGCTAGAGTGTATTAGTCGTGCGATCGCGCGCGCGCCCAAGAATAGATTTTATCGTCGAGCCAATCGCTCTCTTGTGCGGTCTCGTACGCGGAGCGAACGGCTTTGATGTCTGCGTCAGCCACGACACCGTAGTTGCTGATGTGCCGTAAAGATTCTTGCAGTGGAGCGTCCTGGTCGGCTCCAACGACGAAAAACTCGCTGATCTTTGAAGTTAGGGTTTCGATGTCGTCCAAAGTGAAGACGTCGTCGAACTCTCCCTCGAGAATATTGGTCGATTCCTCGAGAAGCGTGGGCAAGTCGGAGTTCTCACTCGTCAACTGCTGCGGCCATGCTTTAGATATTTTATTCCCAGCGTTGACGAGCAGGAATCTGGTTTGCGCGTTGACGATGTCCGAGTACGACTTCGCTCTGGACGAAGCAACAAGGCTCAGGTTATGCTTGAGTGGCTCACGAAGTACGGTGAACGACTTCATCGAGCACCCTTGACTCGCCGCTTGACGCCGCAAGCTGGACAACTTTTCAGACATCTCCAACATACCCGAGCGACCAACGTGGTGAGCGATCACGTGCTGGCCTCCTTGCAGTGATTTGTTCACGACACGCCTCCAGTGTTCGTCTTCGTCTTCGTCTTGATCATCCGCGAGAGCAGAATCTGGACGTGCGTACTTGGAGCGCTCGAAGCGTTCGACGTCGATACCAATTCTGCCGAAGTGTGAAAGCAATGTCCCGCCACCAGTCCGCGGGATGTGGTAAAAGTACAAGATTCTGCACTCGCCGCTTTGCCCTTCGTCTTCCACGTTTCTAGCCACACCGAGAAACGGGGTGGTGTGATTGCGTTCAAGATTTTGTCCTTCTGAAACGTAATACGATTTCAGAAGCATCAAGCCCTGAAGCTGCGCCTCATCGGACATGTACACGCCACCAACCTCGTTCCCGACAGCAATCGACGATTTAAACGTATCTTGGCCATAATCGGACACAAAATCAGGGATACGCAGCAGAAAATCTTGCAGGCGTTTTATTTCTTCTCGGCAGTCTTTGTTGGTTTTCAAGCGCGCCCTCCGCTCTTTGGTCATGGGAACACCCAACCGTGCGGGTTTTGAATTCGCGAATTCGTGGTTTGATGTCTGTTTTGCTGGTGCGCTTGCCGCCGTAACTTTGTTTGTTTGTTTGCCCGCTTGCGCGTGCGACTTGTCCACAGTGGCGGCGGCAACCGCGACGTTGACACTCTGCTTCTCGGCGCTTTGCGCGCGCACCACGTGTTCCACAGCTTTAACAGGCTTTGCTACTGGTGTATCAGTGGCATTCACAGAATCATTTTTGACCGTCATCGTGTCCTGGTACCTTTGAAAGTCTTGCATGGATTTCTTAAAGTCGTCGCCCAACTCGCGCGGATACTCCTTCATCTCTTTTCCTTGCTGGTAATCCAATATCGCCTCACCAATCATTCGTGCTAACCCGCTCGAAGCCTCTGATAACGTCGACTCGTCCTTTAAGCCATCACCCAGCGCAGAAAGTCGCTTGAAGCCGTCCGACGGCGGCGCGGTCACGCGCCACGGAGCTTCAATCGCCAGCGACGTGAAATCAAACCCACCCTCCGTCTCCCACGCCGGACTTTCGACTCTCGCGCGTGCCGCGCGCGCATCATCGGTAGCTTGTCCCGAAACACCGCTTTGGTGGCGTTGAATCACGCCCGCAGCGCCACAGGCGACGATAGCCACCGCCGCGACCACGCTAACACCCATCCTCCTCGCGTTGGCGATCGCGCCTCTCGACGTCGACGCCGACATCGACGTCGACGTCCCATCGCGCGCATCGCGCGACGAAAGTATCGGCTCGCGTTCGCGCGCGTGCATGGCGCGCGCGACGACCGGAGCGAGCTCGGGTGCGTATCGTCGCGCGTCGGCGTGTGCGGACCGAAGCACGTCGTCTCGCCTTCACTGCGCGACGGCGACGCGCGCGATCCCATCGCCGCCGACGACGACGCCGCGCCGGTGAACGGCGAGCGCGACGGGTGCGGGCATGTCGCTGCGCGCGCCGCGCACGCGGACGCGATGGATGGCGCGTCGGGCGTGGGTCTTTGCGCTCGTGTGTGCGCTCGGCGCGCGCGTCGGGCGCTGCGATGAGGCGCTCACGCTCGAGATGCGCACCAGTGATCGGCGCGCGATCGAGAGAGACACGTACTTGTATACGGCGGTGGATATTCCGCCCGGAGCGTTTCACGTGCGGCGATTCGAGCCGGTGGCAACGCAAGATGTCGTGCATCACATGTTGTTGTACGGGTGCGCGCGAGGCGCAAAGGCGGGACTCGATAAGGTTATCGGGGGAATGTTCACCAGCGGTGCGCGCGTGGAGACGTGTGAGGATGGTACCACGCAAGCGTTGCTTTTTGGCTGGGGGAAGAACGCGCCACCGTTGCACATGCCGGACGACGCGGGATTTCGCGTGGGAGAAGGCGCGTTCAAGGCGTTGGTGCTCGAGGTGCACTATCTAGAGACGCAGAGTAGTGATAGCACACATGAAAGCGGCTTGGATGTGATCATATCGCCTGGGAAGCCTCGTTTGAGTGCGTCGGTGCTCGCGTGGGCGAGTTATTTCGAGCTGCAGCCGAAGAAAGAGGAGGAATTAGTCATGGCTTCGTGCGCGTACGATAAATCGAGGACGTTGCGCGCGTTTAGTTTTAGAGTGCATACGCACGAACGTGGTACGAGCGTGTGGCTCGATCGATTAGTTGGCGGTGATTCATACCGCGCGGTACGGTTGATGGAACGAGACCCCCAGCTGCCGCAGGAGTTCGCGGCGTTGTCATCGAGTGAGGAGTTTACGATTCAATCCGGCGACGTGTTGCGCGTGACATGTAAATTCAACACGATGAATGAGACAGCGCCCGTAGTTGCGGGATTTGGCGCATCGCATGAAATGTGCAATATGTACATTATGGTCTTTAGCGACGAGCCGCAGTATTTGTCGTGCTTGGGGAGCAATAGTACTAGGATTGGCACGTTTACAATCGAGGCGGGAGATGCGGCGACTCCAGTGACGGATTTAACCGCCGTGCGCGCGTATGAGGTAAAGAAATCATGGCCCGCGATGGGTGGCGTCGGGGGTGTACAGGCTACGAATGACGGTTCCTACGTCTGGATGTTCCACCGTGGATCGAACGTGTGGGAAAATGGAGAGGATCCGTCAAAGACTATGAAGACGATTGCAGCGAAAACGGTCGTCCGTGTCGATTTATACACTGGGAAAGTCGACAAGTCTTTCGGGGCGAACGCGTTTGTGATGCCACATGGATTGCGTATCGCCCCTGATGGATCGATGTGGCTTACAGACACCGCCTTGCATCAAGTGTTTCACTACACCGCCGACGGTGAGCTCATTCGCGCGTTTGGGTCCAGAGGCGTCAAGGCGAACGGCGCGCGAGGCTTTTGCGCGCCGGCAGACGTTCTCATTCTTGAAGACGGCTCATTCGCCGTTGCCGACGGGTACTGTAACCAACGTATTGCGAGATTTGACGCCAACGGTGAGTATGCGGGCGATTTCGATTTCCGCGGACTAGCCTCCGACGTGAGCGTCGCGCACCAATTGGCGTACGCGCCGAGTCGAGGTGAAATTGCCTTGGCCAATCGCGAAAATGCCACCGTCGTCCTCTTTGGCGCATCGAGTGGCGTTCGCACGCAAGATCCAATTGACTTGAGCGAATACGGCAAAGTGTATGGGTTGACGTACATGGCGAGCTCCATCGAAGGCTTGCGTGGATACTACGCCTTGTGCTGGAGACGAGACGGCGACGGACGAGCGCACCTCGTGCGTTTATTTTGGCCCGAGTCGTCGACAGCTCGCGCATTGACTTCCACGCCACCAAACATATACGCATGGGCGTTGCCGAGCGACATTACCACCCCGCACGTCGTCGCCGTGCAATCCAGCAAAAATGGAGGCACCGACGCGTGGGGCCCCGGACTCACGGTACACATCGCGTCCACGACATCCGGCTCGTCTGGTAACTACCGCCGATTCTGGCTCGGGTCAAGCGACCCTAAATCTCGCGAGCTCGGCGTGCGCACGCACATCACCGACCCCGCCGACCCCGCCGACGACGCCGCCGCCGACGACGACGACGACGTTCGATTCCGCGCGTCGCGCCCCGACGACGCCGTATCCACCGCCCGCCGCATACTCACCACCGCCCTCGCCGCGTGCGCGTGCGCGGGCGCACTCCTCGCCCATCGCGCCCACCGCGTGCGCATCGCGCGCATCGCCAACATCACCGCCTTTGACGAACTCGACGACGCCACGCTCCCGCTCCCGCGCGCCGCGGCGAGCGCCCCCGTCGGCGATGCCGCCGACCTCGAGCGCGCAACCCCAGTGGCACCGAAACCCATACGCGGGGCGAAAGCAGACTAGACTCGCCGTCGCGCGTCGCGCGCGCGTCACGCACCGTGCGACACCGTGACGACCTTGACGACCTTTACACCGTACGTAGCGCCTCAAACCTCTAGGTACCTAGACATACACATGTAGTCCATCGTCGAATACGCCGAATGTCCGAATACGTTCATCGAATGTCCGAATACGTTCATCGAATGTCCGAACACGCCGAATGTCCGAACAC
>Ga0181559_10001099_pt1 | contig 26326 bp, 15 predicted proteins | sample 011ome_21_FD_133752 | JGI IMG/M metagenome (GOLD analysis project Ga0181559, IMG submission 133752) | Coastal salt marsh microbial communities from the Groves Creek Marsh, Skidaway Island, Georgia - 011508AT metaG (megahit assembly) | ecosystem: Environmental > Aquatic > Marine > Intertidal...
TCAAAATGCCGCGCGCGGGCGCATCGCGCGCGCTGGGCAGCAGCGGCGCGACTTCCGCGCTCATGCCCGGCGCGAGAGGCAATGGAGCGCGAGACAGTAATGGTGTTACAGACGCGCAAAAAAGGTTGACGCGCGGATGGCAGCTGGGTAGTTTCGATACCACGTGCTGGGGTCGCGCATCGCGCTGACGTGAGGCGATACGTGAGGCGAAAATACGTGAAAATGCACGTGAGGCGTTTCGACACCCCGCAAAACGTTTCGCCTCGATAAAAACTCCGTCCTCAGCGGGCGCTCGCCGCGACGATCTCCGGCGGCGGCTTGGCCTCCGGCTCGAGATCCCCGAGCAGAGGGACCGTCCACCGAACGAAGACGCTCCCCGGGGTGGACGACGCGTCGTCCTCGGCGTCGTCCGCGGATCGTCGTTCGAAACCATCCGCCTCCGCGTTTCCCTCGGACCCGGGGAGACCCGCCCACGCGCACACGGCGCAGATCAGCCCCTCACCGCGCTTGACGCGGATCAGCGTGAAACGCCACCCGCGTGCGCTCGCGGCCCAGTCATGTCGCGGGCGCGTAGAAGCGGAGGCCTCCGGGTCCCTCGGCGTCGTCGACCGCTCGCGCAGCTCGACGCGTTCGGCGCCGTCGTTCGAAAGCTCGTTCGGCGTCATCGAGACGTCGAACTGCGCGAACGGGTGCGCGGCGATGCCCGTGCCCAGCGCCTTGACGTACGCCTCCTTCAGCGTCCACAGACGCATGAAACGCGACGCTCGCGTCTCGTCGTCTTCCACGGATTCTAAAAACGCGTGCTCGTCCGCGCTGAGCCACCGCTTCGCGAGCCGATCCGCCGAACCGCTCGTGCGCCGGCGCTCATCCTCGCAGTCCACGCCCACCTCGTGGCACGCGTCGAGCGGGAACCGCACGGACGAAGCCTTTTTCGTAGAAGCGGGCGCCGAGGTCACCGCGAGCGCCAAAAGCTTGTTCGTGTGCGACAGGCTGAACCGCAGCGGCGGCGGCGGCGCGACGTCCGCGTCGGAGCTCCCGGACTCTCGACTCTCGACGTACCCGGCGAGACTCGGCTTGCCCCGCTCGCCCAGCTCGAACCGCAATCCGTTCGGGGGCACGTCCTTCCCGCAGTACCGCGCCAGGACGCATCGCATCAGAGCCCTGGAGCGCACCACCTGCGCGCGCGCGCCATCCGTCATGGGCGCGTCCGCGTTCACGCTCGCGCGCTCATCCGCCGAGAGCACCTCCGTCTCGTAGCGCGACAGGATCGCGGCGTCGTCGGCGTCGTCGGGATCGAACAACCACAGGTGGACGCTCCCGGGGGGCGGCAGACGCAAGTCGGCGTCGGCGTCGACGGCCGACGCGGCGGAGGACGCGAACGCGCGGGGCGCGCCGCGCCGCGCGTGGGCGCCGCGGCGAGGAACCTCCACCGCGTGGCGCGGAAACGCGGGGGCGGCGGACGAGCCGGACGTGGACGCGCTCGCGGACCTGGCCCGGCGCGACGCCGCGAGCAGGCACTGCCGCCGCGTGCGCTGCGCCGGGCCGCACCGCGCGAGCGCCAGCGCGGCCGCCATCATCCCTGCCCGGTGGTCACCGCCCTCTGGGAATGGTCGAATGGATATCTCGCAATCGAGCGGCTGCTGAAAAACGTCGTGTCAACGAAGCGCATCTCAAGATTTCATTTCAAACTGAGGCGCGCGCGTGGTTGGAAACGCCGTCGCCGTGCGCCGGAGGAGGGGAAGCGCTGTCGCGTCGGAGGCGCGATACACGAGGGTCGCGATCGACGCGAGCGCCGGATCTGTCCGATTCTCGGTTTGAGCCCGAACGGCTCCCGCGTGGGCGCGATCGTTCGGTCCTCGGCCTGGCCCTCCGGAGCGCGAGAAAAAGGCACTTCGATGGCGGACGACGGTCGCTCGACCGCGGCTCCCGGTGCGGATACCGCCGGTGTCGCGCCTGTCGTGACCACGGCGGTGCCCGCGGCGTCGCCACGGGCACCGCCGTGGCCGGCCGCGACCACGTCGCCCGTCTCGCCGTTCGCCACCGCGGCGTCGCTCGCGCAGGCTGCCGCTCGCGCGGGCCCCGCGCCCGGCGCGCTCGGCGCGCTGCCGACGCTGCCGACGCTGCCGACGACGGCCGCGCAGTCGTTCGCGAGCCACGCCTCGGTGCCCGAGCGCACGCTCAAGAGCACGCTCGCGGCGGCGGTGGCGCGCCACGAGCTGGGGACGCACGCCGCGTACGCGCGCGTGCCTCCGCTCGGGAACGACGCGACGATGAAGATGGATCGCACGAGCGGGTCGGACGCTCCAGAGTCGGCTTCGGACGACGACGACGACGACGACGATGACGAAGACGCGGAGCTCGCCGCCGGCGCGAACCGCGCACGAGAGCACACCCTAACAAATTCGGACGAACAAATCCAAATCGTGGCTTCTGGAAGCACGCCGTCGAAGACCCTGCTCCCTCCCGGCGTGCCCCCCCCCGCGTGGATGCTGGACGCGGCGTGGGCGAACCACTCGCCGGCGCCGATGGACGCGGCGGCGGACGGCGTCGCCGCGGCGCGCGAGGCGTGGATCTGCTGCGACGCCGCGGAGTGCGGGAAGTGGCGCCGCGTCCCCGCGGTGGTGGCACGCGCGCTCGGCGAGGGGGACGAGTGGCGCTGCTCCGAGAACCGCGACGCGAGGTTCGCGGGGTGCCGCCTGCCGCAGGAGCTCGGCGACGACGAGATCGACCGCCGCGTAAACGCGGCGGCGGCGGCGGAGCGCGAGGTGCTGCTTGCGGAGGCGGAGGCGGAGCGCATCAGGGCGCGCGACGTCGAGAAGCGGGAAAAGAAACGCAAGGCGGACCAGCTGTACCGCGACCGGAAGCGAGCGCGGAAGGCGCAGGAAAGGCGGGACGCGCGCGTCGCGGCGGGACTGCCGCCGGATTCGCCGCCGCCGCCGCCGCCGGCGGAGAAAAAAATCAAGGCGGAGAAGAAGGTCAAGGCGGAGAAACCGCCGCCCGCGCCGCCGCCTCCCCCTCCGCCCCCGACCTTCTACCCGCTCGCGGCGATCCGGTGCGAGTCCGAGTCGTGCGGCAAGTGGCGCAGGGTGTCCCGGGCCGTGGCGAACGCCAACGCGGGGCCGCGCAAGCGTTGGGTGTGCGCGTTCAACGCGGCGGCGCCGTTTGAGCAGCGGAGCTGCGCGTTCCCGCAGGAGTGGGCGGACGACGACGCGCTCCGGCGATGGCGCGTCGCGCACGCCCGCGAGGAGGCGGAGGCGCGCGCGCTCGGCGCGGTGATCGACGGCGAGGAGGACCCTACGGCGGCATGCGTCGACAGCCAGAAGGCGGGAGCTAAGAAGATCAGCAAAAACGCCTCCGCGGCGCCTCGCGCGCCGCGCCGCGCGCCCATCGCGGCTGGCGAGACTGAGGAGCAGGCGCGTCGTCGCCGCGCGGAGGCTGGCATAAAGGAGGATCTGCCTCGCGGTGAGGTTTCCGGTTTCGCGGCGGAGGCGATGTGTGCGGAGGACGAGGAGGCGCACGACGACCCGAACCGAAAAGAGGGCGCGCCTCGTACGATGCCCCCCCCGTTACCCCGCGGCGAGCCGGCGGCGGCGGTTCCCGTGCGCTGCGGCGGCGTCGCGGGCGTGTTTCTGACGCGCCGCGCGGCGTTCCGGTGCATGTGCGACTCTGCTCTGGAGAACTGCGCGTCAATAAGCGGGGTCGCGGACGGGAACGTGATGACCACCACGGCGTTCGAGCGCCACTGCGGGATGGAGAAGAGCAAGAACTGGCGCACGAGCGTGGCGGTGGTGTGCTCGGACCGGCCGGTGGGGCTTAAGATCGGCCAGTGGCTGGACGAGGTGGGGGTGGACGTCGCGCGCGGCAAGGGCGGCGGGCCGGGCGCGGAGTCCTCCAAGGAGTCCTCCAAAAAGAAGGAGAAGGACAAGCGTGAGGAAAAGCGTTTTTCGAGCGTTCGCGCGCCGGACACTCGGTGGCAACCCGATGTGCCGGGGCCGATGGAGGATCTCCCGCTGCGGTTCCTGATGGACGCGATTCGGCTCGCCGGGCCCGGCGACGAGGACGAGGACGACGACGAAGAACTCTCCGGAGACGAAGAATCTCCGCGCGGAACAACGCCTCCGCGGAACGCCTCCAGAGCCGAGCGCCGGCGGTTCCTGGCGCGCCTGTGCGTGGTGAGCAAGACCTGGGCGTGCGCGTCGAAGACGGTGACGAAGACCTCGGGGTGGGACGCGTGGCGCCCGACCGGGCGGTCGCTCGCCGAGATTGAGGCGGAGCGCGACGAAAACGCAAACGCGCGCGGTGAAGAACGCGCAAACGCGAAGAACCCCCGGGACGGTTCGATTCCCAAAGCTTTTGTCGACAAAAGCGACAAAAGCTCCGTCGACAAAAGCTTCCTTCCAGCTCCGAACGCGAACGGAGGACACGAAGATGTCTCGAAGGATCCCGTCAGTGGTGAACTCGTGAGCGAGGCGGAGCGCGCGTCGCTGGCGAAGCGCGAGGCGCGCCGCGAGAAGGACCGCGAGCGCCGCCGGCGCGAGGGGTACGTGGACAGGAAGTTCGAGGTGGACCTCACGGCGACGCGCGCGCAGCTCGAGGCCATCACCGAGTACGTCCCGCGCGGCGACCCCGAGGAGGTGGCGCGCGAACGCACCGTGACGCTCGCGCCTGAGTTTGCGCCCAAAGTGAGGGCTGCTTCCCGAACGGAAAACGACGCGAACGCGTCTGGCGTCTCGCGTCGTCCGCGAGGACACGTCGCCGCTAAGCACCCCGGCGACGACGCGCTCGATCGCCGCGTGCGCGTTTTTTGGCCGGAGGAGAAGGCGTATTTCCTCGGTATGGTGACCGCGTTCGACGCGACAACGGGCGAGCACGTCGTGACGTACGACGACGGCGACGTCGAGTCCGTGGTTCTCGCGAAGGAGACGTTCGAGTGGCTCGAGCCGAACGGCGCGTACGTCGCGGACCCCAGTGCCCCGGTCACCGCGCCGACCATCGACCCGGCGACCGGGGACGTGTCGGATCCGAGCAAACCCCCCGGATGGTGGCCCGTCGCGGCGTCGTGGCCGCTGGACCCGGCGACGGGGAAGCAGCAACGGCGGAAACGCATGGGCGAGCAGGTTCGCGAACAGGAAACCTACGGCGTGGACTACGTCACCGCGCGCGACGTCGTTCAGACGTTCAAGCGCGTGTGCCCGGAGTGGGACGACGACGCTTTGTGGCGCCTATGCGACGCGCTCATGGCGCAGGTGAACGCGTCGTACGGGTTTTTGCCCATCGACACGGCGGCGACGCAGAGCTTAGCCCTCGCCGCCGAGGACAAAGCGTCGACGCTGGAGCGCGACGGGCTGATTGAAAAAGACGGCGAAACCCGAGCGTTCGCGCGCGCGGGCGCGAAAGCGCTGTGGGCGCTCGCCGCGGACGCGCGCGCGGCGCCGGAGATGTTCGTCGTGCACCGCAAGGGCTTCGGCGTGACCTGCGCGGACCCGAACGGCGTGCGGAAAGGGGACTTGGTGGTTGATTTCCTGGGCGAGATGTACCCGCCGTGGGCGTGGGCGGCGAAGCAGGACGCCATCAAGGCGGCGCAGAAGCTGCGCGGCATGAAGGAGAGCGGCCCGCCCGAGTTCTACAACATGCAGCTCGAGCGCCCCGCGGGCGACGCCGAGGGCTTCGCGCTCCTGTTCGTGGACGCCATGCACCACAACAACTACGCCGCGCGCCTGTCGCACAGCTGCGACCCGAACGTCGAGGTGAGCCTCCGCGCGATCGACGGGAAGTACTGCATAAACTTCTACGCCAAGCGGGACGTGCGCGTCGGGGAGGAGCTGTGCTACAACTACCACTCGTGCACGGACAGCATGAAGGAAGTGGAGGCGGCGTTTTGCCTGTGCGGCGCGCGGCGGTGCCGCGCGTCCTACTTGGCGTTCGTGGGCGAACAAAGCAACAACCAAGTCCTGACGCGGTGTCACCGTCTGGTCGAGCGCCACGCCGCGCTCTTTTCCGCCGGCGATTACGTCGAGTCGATCACGTCGAGTTGCGTGTCCCCCGCGGCGATCGAGGCGCTGGAGTCGATCGGGTTGCGGCCCGGTCGCGGTTTGCTGAGAGACGTCCCGGATTGGCTCGTTCGGTACGTCGGTTCCTTAGCGCTGTTCATGTCGACGGAGCTGAAACGGCTCCCGCGCGACATCCTGGACGAGCACCGCGCGTCGACGGCGAAGGAAGTACGGCGAAGCGGCGGGTCGTGGAAACCTCCGCCGTTTGGGCTGGGCGACGCCGAGATCGAAGCCCTGAGCGTGCGCGAGAACCGCGCGCAGTCCGTGGCGATCTGCCTGAGCAAGGTGCGGTACCTGCTGGGGCGCGGGGCGGAGGAGGGCGACGAGGGGCGCGTCGCGAGACGCAAGAGCGCGCCGCCGCCGTTTCGCGCCGCGTCCGAGACGGATTTCGAAACGCGGGCTAAGTTTTTCGGCGCGCACCGCGACGCGCTGGTGCGCGTCCTGCTGCAGTGCATGGCGCCGCACGCCAGGCACGGCGACGCCGCCGCCGCGCACGCCGCGTTCGCCGCGGAGGTAAACGAAGTGGCCGCGAAGGTGTGCGGTTCGGGGCACGATTCGGATCCCGCGCCCGACGGAGAAACGGTCCCTCCGTCGCCGAACGAAATCGTCGCCCCGACGATGTCCCTGCGCGAGGGCCTGCTGTGGCTTCGCGACCGGCTCGCGTCCATGCCCGTGACCCCCGGCGCGCGGCACGACATCGCCGCGGACCTGGTGCACCTCTGCGCCTGCACGCGGCGGCGGTTCGCGGCGAGCGCGTCGCCGTCGCACGCCGCGATGCGCGGCGCGCCGGTGGCGGTGCGCGAGAACGAGGTGTGTTCGTTCGGCATCGGCGCCGAGGGCGCGTCGGCGAAGATCGTCAAGAAGATGGACGTGCTGTACAAGCCCCACGCCGCGGCGTTCTCGCTGCTGATGTGGTACAAGCAGGACGCGAGCGACCCCGCGCAGTACGTCAACTCGAACCGGCGCGGCTGCGTGACGCTGCCGGACGTCAACTGCGCGTACTCGCCGAGGCCGGAGGTGCCGGTGGCGCGCGCGGGCGCCGAGGAGCGCGACGCGTGGCTGCGGCTGATGCGGACCAACCCGGGCGCGCCGTGGCCGCTCAGCACGGGGCCGTGGGGGGTCTCGAACGCGCAGCGTCTGATGGGCTCGCCCGCGCTGGACGCGTTCGTGGACGCGCACGAAAACGGGTGGGGAACGCTTCGCGGCGGCGAACCGGCGACGGAGGACGAAAACGAAGACCCGCCGCGGATAGACGACGCGACGCTCGAGTGGCTGGAGAAGAGACCGACGAGAAACGCGACTTGATGAGCGTTTTACGTACTACAGTTTTGGTAGTTATATACTACGTTTTGGTAGACTGCGTATTACTAACTACGTTTACGAAGGCTCAGGCTCGTCTCCAGGTAGGTCGATCTCGTTTTTGTCGGCGACGCGCGGCGGCGGCGGGAGGTTCCGGGGCACGAGGCTCCCGAACGGCCCTTGAGGAGGGGGCAACGGGAACCGCCGAACGTTCGCGACGTTCGCGACGTTCGTGACGTCTTTCGGTTTGGAGTCCAGTTTGAAGTCCAGCTCGAGGAAATCCAGCAGCGCCACCGTCTGCGGGTTGCGGTGCACGACCCTCGGCGCGTCGCCCGTACCCGGGCGCCGGCGGTCGCTCGGCGCGTGCGCGGGCGCCGTCGGCGCGAAGGGAAACGGCGGACGTTTCAAACGCGCGGTAGCGCGCGTTTCGGTTTCCGTCACGGTTTCGGTTTCGCTCGCGAGCCGCGCGTCGACCCACGCGCGATGCTTCACGCGGTCGGCTCGATCGGCGACGCGCGCGTTCGCGTTCCTTTCGTTCCCGATCGGGTGGTTCAAGTGGTTGGCTCGTAAGATGCCCAGCCACTCCGGGTCGAGCCAAAACCCGTCGCCCGCGCTCTTGTCCGGCAGATCGATGATCTGCATGAAGTCGCGCTTGGGCAGGCACTTGTCCAGCGCGAGGAACTTGGTGTGCCGCCCGTTCCCGTGGTCCACCAGCGCCGCGAACTTGACGTGCAGGTGCGCGGCGAACCAGTACGACGGCTGCAGCGTGTTGAGCAGGTCCTCGCCGGGGGGCGAGCCCAGGGACGAGTCCTCGATCTCGCGCCGCAGAAACGGTTTCTTGCGCGTCAATCCCGCGACGTCGCCGTGCTTCGCGACGTTCCTCGGCCAGTCGTGCGACAGGAACACGTCCAGGGGTTCCGTCACGGACTTCAGTTTCTTAACGTCGAACTCGCGAACGTGGTACGCGCTTCGCAGCGTATCGCTCGAGTACGGCGGGCGCTCGTGCTGCGCTCGGCGGTAGTCGTTGGATTTATAGATGCCGCTCAACCCGCCGACGCGCAGGTCCCCGAAATTCACAACCCCCGAGTGCCCGAGGTAGTACACGTTCGGACACACGAACCCGCCGTAGTACAGCTCCCAGAGGTAGTTGGACGCCTCGTGGTTGCCCCCGATGAACAGCGTCGGGTACGGCGCGCGCGTCTCGCCGGAGTAGTACTTGTGGAACGTCCCCAGCTGCTTGTACTTGTTCGGCACGGACATGCACTCCAGGTCGTCGATGTTGCGCACCGCCTGGAAATCGCCGCAGCAGATGAGCAGGTCGATCGTTATGCCCTCGCGCTGCTCCAAGTGGCGCATCGCCGCGTAGATCTTATCCAGCTCGCCGTGGCAACATCCCTCCACCGCGATCTTCATGACCCCACCGTCCGCGCCCGCGCGTGGGGTCGAACTCCGCGCGCGACAAAGCGCCCCGCCGAGAAAAACGTTCGGTTTTATTTTCTCGAGCCGGTCCGGTCGGTTGGGCCGCTGCCGGCCCCACCCGCGGTCGCGCGCTCGCCGCGTGTGGTTGATGAGCCAACTGGCACACCCCTTTGCTTTTTATCTCGATTTCGACGTCACCCGCGCACACCCTCACGCGCCATGTCCCTCGCCATGGCCTCCACGATCGGCGTCCGCGCGGTCGCGCCGCGCGCCCCCACGCGCGCGCGCCGCGGCTCGCGGACGTCGCACGTCCTCCGCGCCTCCGAGCGCCGCGCGCAGTCCAGCGACGACGCGGACGAGTCCGGCGCCGATGGCGACAAGCTGATGGGCCGCCGGGGTACGTTTCGCGAGGCGAAGGAGGACGACGAGGCGACCGCGAACGTGAAGAAATCCGTCAAGCTCGACGGCGCGTTCGGCAAGCCAAGCGCGTCGAAGGAGACGTGGGAGCCGTTCCAGCGCACGGCGCGCGCCGGATTACTCGAGGCGTGCCTCGGCGGAGTGGACGGCGCCGCGAAGCCCGCGAACGAGGCGGATCCCGTGATGACCTCGCTGTGCGTCGCCATGGAGGACGACGCGTTCAAGTCCAGGACCGCGGTGTGTTTGCCCGTGGACGCGTACGTCAAGCGCGTGGACAAGCTCGTGACCGAGTTCATGCAGAGGGACTTCCCGACCCTGGACGTGCCGGAAGGGAGCGCGATTCCCAGCGCGGAGGACGTCGTCGAGGCGCTCGAGGAGTACCTGTACTCGCAAAACAAATACCGCGTCCCCGGGGGCTGGCGCGAGGCGTACTCGCCGTACCGCACGTACTTCCACAACGTCGTCGCGCAGAAGGTGGGCATTCCCGCGACGCTCGCGGCTCTGTACATCGGCTGCGTCGAGAGGCTGCGAGCGCGCGGCGCCCTCACCGAGGACGTCGACGTGATGATCGTCCAGAAAGCCAAGGGATCCCTGGCCGGCGCCTTCGGCGTGACGGCGCCCAAGGCGCCCTGGGGGAGCGTCCGCTCGCGCAGCGGCGCGAAGGACCGCCCGCGCGGCGCGGTGGTCTGTACGCCCAAGATGGCGGTCACGTTACAGCTGCAGGCTTTGAAGCGCGCGTTCTGGCCCTGGGAGTGGGACGACGCGCGCGACTCGGGGGTGCTGCTCGCGGTTGAGGCGGCGGCGTACGGCCAAGACGACCGCATGAACACCGCCGCCGGCGTGGTGGGGATCATCCAGCCCACGGGGAGGCCGTTCGGGGATCTGCCCATGGCCATCCTCGCCACGGAGCGCCTGCTGGAGCTGGACGGCGGGTGCGGGTACGAACAGCGCGACCTCGGCGTCCTGAAGTTCCACGACGGGAAGCGGCGAGAAGCGCTGGAGCACCTCGAAAAGTACGAGGCGTGGCGAGACTCGGGCGCTGCGGACGCCGCGCCGCAGTACGTCGGGGACGTCGTGAACCTCGGCGGATCCGACGCCGTGCTGGCGGCGGAGCTGCAGGTGCGCGAGGACGAGGCGCTCGCGCGCGTGCTCCTGCAGCTGCGCAAGGACGCGCTCGAGGAACGCGTGAAAGGCGGTGTCAAGAGCGGCGAGGTGTAGTGGTGAACGCGCGGATTCTTTGTGGTGAACGCGCGTCAATCGCGACGACGAATCGTTCGTCGTCGTTTCCACACCATGTGCCAGCTTTCCCTCGATAGTACACGCGCGTCTCAACGTGCGTATCTACCTCCGCGGCGCGATTTCGAACGACGTCGCCGCCGGCGCGGACCAAACGCCGCTTCCGAGCGCGCCGGGATCCCCGCCCTCCGCGCTCCACGCCAGCGTCCTCTCCGCGACGACGGCCACCTTGCGGTCCGCGCGCACGGCTACGACCGTGGAGCACCGCGTGCCGTACGCGCCGCGCAGGCGCGGCGCCGCGCCGGGCGCGACGAACGCCGACGGGTTCGTCGCCAACGGGATGCGTTCGTCGTCGTCGTCGTCGGTTTTTTTTTCATCATCACCCGCGCGCGCGCCGCGCCGCGACGGGCGCCACGTCCCGTCGTTCTGCAGCACCGCGCGCAGCGCGTCGGTGGCGAACGCCGCCAAGTCGCGATTTTCGTCCGTCTCTTCCCTTTCCTGTCCCGGGTTCGATCCCCGCGCGTACGCCACCACGGCGTCCGTCAACCTCGCCGCGCCGGCGACGACTTTCGGCCACGGCGTCGCCAGCGTCGCGTTGCTCACGCCGCGCGCGACGCCGTGGAGGTCGTCTTTCGCGACTGTTTTTGTTTTCGTGTGTGACTGGTCGTCTAAGAGGCGCACGGGCGACCCGTCTCCCGCGGCGTCCCCCCGGTTCCCGACGTACACGAACTCGCCGGTCACGCAGTCGCCGACGATGAGGTTGAACCCCGCGTACGCGTCGCGCGTTTTCGCGACGCGCGCCGCGTACGTCGTCGGCGACGGCGGATGCGTTTGCAGATTTTCGCTTTCGCCATCATCATCACGCAAAGGGCTCCCCTTCAGGAAATCAGCCGCGAGCGCGCCTCGGGACGGGCGATACGCGGCGTTCCCCGCGTCGTTCTTCTCAGTCGGTTCCTCCGTGTAGTTGGTCAGCACGGCGACCCGCCCCGTCCTCGAGACCCCGCACCACGTGCCCATGGCCTCCAGGTCCCGCCCCGCGAAGACGTCGGGCGCGTCCTCCCACCAGTGCGAGGGCAGCGTCGGGCGCCCGAACGCCTCGTCGCGGTTGACGCACAGGACGACCGCGGGCGCGCGCGACGCGTCGCCGCGCGCTTTGAGGAACAGGAAGGCGACGCACATGCGGCCCGTCCCGGACTCTCGCGACGCGAGGAGTGATGATGAAAAGGCGAATCTCGTCGTGTAAATAAGACTGCTGTTGGAAACGCCCGCCTGCGCCAGACGCGGTTTTCGCGCGGGGCAAACGCCGGACGCGGTCCGTTCGCCGAGAAGGAAATGTTTTCGCTCACGTCGTCGCGCGCGCCCAGAGCCGCCCGCGCCGGAGCCGTGCGGATCCCGACACCGTCAACTGCTACGATGGTCTCAGCGGTGCGCGTCTTCCCCGAATCGACCCTCTCGGCGTCTCTCGAACCGCCGCGCGCGTCCTCCGCGGACCGCAATCTCGCGGGGGGACCGTTGGGTGCCGGACCTCGGGGCTTCGAGACGGAATTGGCATCGCACCCGAACGCGCGCGAACGTCTCGTCGCTCCCCGCGAGACAGTCCGTTTCCCGCCGTCCGCTGACCTGTCTCTTCCTCGCCTCACACTACCGCGTCGCGCGCACGAACGACGCAGGCGGATCCCACCGAGAAGTTCGCGTTCATCGTGGAGTGGCTCGACCCGCACAGCGGGTTGACCCGGCGGTACCAGTTTCTGTATTGGCCCTCGACGCGAGAAGTTGAGATGTTCGATCTGAAGAACCGCCGCGCGTTCCTCAAGAAAACCGCCATTCCCGGCATCGCCACCGGCGATTTGTTCCTGGGCGCGGTCGTCGCGGTGTACGCGCGCCAGCTCAAGGTTGTGGAGTTCGGCGACGCCTTCACCGAGCGAGCGTTCGCCGTCTCGCGGCAGCGCGCGTTCGCGGTGGTGCCCGAGACGCACGCGTCGACGCTCGGCAAAACCACGCACGCGTTCCAGAGCTCGGGCTTCGCGGTCGCGGACGTGAAGATGGTCAGCGGGAAGGGTACCGGTTTGGCGCTCGTCGCGGACGGCGCCATCGACAAACTCAACGCGCTCGTCCCTGAGCTCGAAACGCACTTCGGCGCGGGGTGCGTCGTCGCGTTCGCGAGCGTCGAGGAAGCCGCCGCCGCGGAGGCGGATTTCGTGAAAGAGCCGGCGACGGCGCGGCTGGACGGCTCGACCACCTTGTGCCTGGTGAAGCCCAGCGCGATGGAGCACCTCGGCTTGGTGCTGGACGGGGTCACGAGCGGCGGGTTCGAGATCACGGGCGCGAAGTCCTTCGCGCTCGACCGCGTCGCCGCGCTGGAGTTTTACGAGGTGTACCGGGGGGTGGCGCCTGAGTTTTCCATGATGGTGGACGAGATCACCTCGGGCGCGTTTGTGGCGCTCGAGGTGAGCGGCGAGGGAAGCCAAGACGCCGTCGCCGCGTTCCGCGAGCTCGCGGGCCCGGTGGACCCCGAGATGGCGCGCGCCGTGCGCCCCGAATCGCTGCGCGCCAAGTTCGGGTTCGACAAGGTGCGCAACGCCGTGCACTGCACGGATCTCGCCGAGGACGGCGCGCTCGAGACGCACTACTTCTTCAAGATCCTGCAGGAAGCGTAGATGGCGTTTTGATGGCGTTACGACGCGCCGGAACGAACGCGTGTACATAGGCAGAGCTGTATCGATGTGTAAATACATCGATGTGTGCATCGATGTGTGTATCGATGTGTGTATCGATGTGTGTATCGAGACGTATCGAGCGTGACACGAGCGCATCCGCCGCGCGGTTTTTTTTTTAAGTGATGCGAAGCGTTTTCGTCACGATCGTCACCGATCACGCAATCGTCGCGAGTCATCGAGGTGGTGTTCGTTCGAGTGGTGTACCGGGTACACGCGTTCGAGCACGTGCCCGGAACGACGCCCGATCGACCATCGGCGACGGCGCGACTTCCGCTTCCCCAGGCTCTGTGCGCGCGAATTCCGTTTTTCAATCACAAACGCACGCACACCCTCTCGACGCGCGACTCGGGTTCCTGCCGCGCGCGCCTAATGCGCGCGCGACGCCCGAGCCGACGCGTCCTCATCACCCCCGCCGCGCCTTGGCGGCGCTTTCGCGATTCGCCGACGCCGACCAGCTTTCAACAGCTTTCGCGTTTTCACTTGATCTGCTCGACGGACAGACCCGGGGGCAGGGACTGCTTGAGCTTGTTCGCCTTGTTGGCGTCGTCGACGCACAGCGTGTACAAGTACTTCGAGCACCGCACCTTGAACTTGGTGCGCGTCCCGGTCTTCTTGATCTTGACGCTCCGCGCATCCTTGCGGCGCGCCGTCAGGAGGAAATCCTTGATCTCGTTGATCTGCTTAGGCTGTGTACGCGTGAAAGGATCGATGATGGGTGAGGAACGGAAAGACACGTAGATGGGTGGTCAGGGTCCGGTCGGGCGCGACGGGGGCGGAGCGAAGGAGCGAAGGAAAAACGCAGAGCCGCGAACCGAGACCCCGCGAAAATAGGGTTGGCGGTCGCGCGCGGCGGGGCGCGTCGGCGCGCCGCGACCGCCGGAGAGGACGCGCGAGCGCGCCGGGCGGACGCCGGCGATCGTGCTCGAGGTGCGCGTGCCCGTCCCCCGGCAGCGAGCGGGTCGCGAAGAGGTCCCAGCGCCGGAGATCCGGCACCGTGCACGTCGCGCGACGCGCGCGATGCCGAGCCAAACCCTAGCTGCGCATCTTCGCCTCCGCCGGGAGACGGCCGAGCGGCGACGACGGCGACGTCGGACGCGACGCGGGGACGGAAGGCGGCGGTGGACGTACCATCTTCTTCTTCCCGAACCTAGCTCTGCTTGCTTGCGCGAGCTGAAAAGGGCCGCCGCGGGTCCGCGGGCGCGCTCGTTGCCGCGACGGAAAAAACTCGCCACCATCGAAAAGACCGAGAATCGGCGTTTCGCGTCTTGCAACTACTGTGAGACTTTGCCCATTCAGTCAAAACGTCGAGCGGGCGTTTCGCTCGCCGACTCGTCGATTCTTGAGTCACACGAACCTTCGGAACGGAACCGGCTCGATGCCGTCGGAAAATCTACGTACTCGGAAAACATGACACGATGAGTCCGCCGTTGGTGGCCCGAACACACCCGGCGCACGCCACCTGCAGGCGTTCTGGGCGCCGAGTCTCGCGCGCGCCCGGGGCGACGATGTCGTCGGTGTCGGAGACGCGCGCGCGCGAGTACTACAACCCCAAGGGTGGGGGCGGCGCGCGATGCTGGGGCAGCGCCGTCGCGAAGGACGCCGAGCGTCAGTACTGGTGGTCTTGGCGGGGCATACACGTCGACCCCAACGCGCCTTTGACGAACGAGGAGCTCGGGGAGCTCAAGGACGCGCTCATGGAGAAGAACTGGAGCTGGGGCCGGCCGGGGGAGAACGCGAACGCGACGCGGAGCGACGCCGACGCCGACGCCGACGCCGAGGCGGTCGTCGCGTCCTCTGCGAAAACGAAAGAGAAGAACCGACTTTCCGACGTCTGGATCGACGCGGCGGCGACGGAGTGGGACGTCATGGCCGCCCCCCCCGCGCCGCCCGCGTCTGACTTGGGCATAAGGGAAACCACCGACTTGCTGATCGAGGCGAAGAGCGGGAGAAACGACGGGGAGGAGACCGTCGCCGGCGCCGCCGTCGCGTCGATGCTCTTCGTGTTGATGACGACGCTCATCTTGGGCAGCTGGCTGAAGAAGCGCAAAGTGCACTGGCTGCACCAGGCGGGCGCGGCGCTTCTGCTCGGCGTCGCGGGGGGCGTGTACATGATCTCGCAGGCGATCGCACAGGACATGCGCAGCAAAGATGGTTTAGGTGGAGAAAAGAACTGGATCCTGACGTACGGCGATTACCTCGTCTTCGACACGGAGTTTTTCTTTCTTTTCCTGCTTCCGCCCATCATCTTCGAGTCCGGGTACGCCATCGACGCCGAGCCTTTTTTCCGCAACGCCGGGAAGATCGCGTACTTCGCGTTCATAGGGACGTTCGCGGGGTCGTTCGCGTTCGGGATCGGGATCTATGTGCTCGGAGTACTAGGTCTGGCGCACCCGTTCGGGTTCGTCAACGCGATGCTCTTCGGCAGCATCATGGGCGCGACGGACCCGGTGACGGTGCTCGCCATATTCACCGATTTGAGAGTCGACCCCGATTTGTTCGCCGTCGTGTTCGGGGAATCCGTTCTGAACGACGCCGTCGCGGTGGTTCTGTACCGCGCGATTCAAGTCCTGGAAGACGCGTTCACGCTGACAAACGTTTTGCGCGCCGTGTGGGCGTTCGCGGTCGTGTTCCTCGGCTCGACCGCCGTCGGCGTCGCCGTCGCGCTCGCCTCAGCGCTCCTCTTCAAGCGGGTCAAGCTCAGCGGCGAAGGGGCGCACGTCGCGCACCCGGAGGCTGACGTCCGTCCGTTCGCGAACGACGAGAACCTGACTGAATCCCTTCGGCCGGGCGCGCCTGCATCCGCGACGGAGACAGGCGCGAACAGAGACGGCGCGCGCGCCGCCGACCGCGCGCGTTCGTTCGACGCGCGCATCAAAGGCGCCACGCTCGAGGCTTCCGTGGTGGTTTTGTTCCCCTGGATCGCGTACATGCTCGCGGAGGCGCTGGAGCTCGTGGGCATCGTCTCCGTGCTGTTCTGCGGGATCGTCATGGGGCACTACACCAAGCGCAACCTGAGCGATGGCGGGCGCGCGCTCAGCTCGGGTGCCTTCGCGCTCAGCGCGCAGCTCAGCGAGACGTTCGTGTTCATCTACTGCGGCGCGTCGGTGTTTTTAGCGCAGCCGCGCTTCTTCGTCACCGCGGGCTGGACCGTCGCGCTCGCCGGCGCGTCGCGCGCGCTCGTCGTGTTCCCGGGCGCGGCCCTGATCAACAGGCACAGCCGCGGGGGCCGCGGGGACGCGAGCGCGAGACCGACCGCCGCGGGCTCGGGCGAGTCCGCCGCGATCGTGTCTGATGAACGCGATTCCTCCAATACGCGAGAGCTCCTCGTCGATAAAAAGTCACACGGACTCGCGAGCGTTTTCGGCGGTTTCGCGAGATTCGTCGTCGCGGCGACGACGCGGCGCGGCGCGCGCGTCGGACCTCCGGGCGGCGGCTCTGGGACGCTGTGGTACGAGCGTCTGGTCGGCGCCGTGTTCGGCGGCGGCGCGCCCATCCCCGAGAACCACGCGCGCATGCTCTGGTTCTCCGGTTTGCGCGGCGCGATGGCGTTCGCGCTCGCGATGGAAGCCGCGTCTAGGCGCGGGGAGGACGGGCGCGCGATGCTCACCAGCACGCTCGGCGCGGTGCTGTTCACGGTGCTCGTCGTGGGCGGGCTCACCGTGCCGGCGCTTCGCCGGCTCGGCGTCGAGTGCGACGTCGCGGTCGACGTGTCGCGTGTCAAGGGCGACGTGTCGCGATCCCCGAACCCGTCACGGCGTACGACGCGTCACGCGTACGACGAGCGCGCCGACGCGACGGCGGTTTTAGTGCGTTCGAACGCGGACGACGGTCCGGCGGCGAAGCGCGGGGGCGGTCGCCGCGACCGGTCGGAGGGCGGGAAGACGTTCGGGTCGTTCGACGACGCGGACGGCGGCGGGACGACGTACGGCATAGACGTGCGCGAGACGTTCAGGTTCGTGGACAGGCAGTACATCACGCCCATGTTCACGCTGGAGGAGAACAGCCGGGACGCCGGAAACGGAAACGGAGACGGAAACGGAAACGGCGGCGACGGCGCGGATTCGCGGTAGGTTGTCTACGTACAGTCAACGACTGTACGTATTCGCGTCGCGGTTGGACGACGCGCGTCGGGAGGGAGACGGCGCCGTGTAGTGACGCGAGACTTGCGTCACGTTTCGGGTACCATCATCGGTGTTACTACATGTCGTATACACTACTACGTAGACTACGTATATTCTCGATCACTACGAGCCGATATGTTCCTATGGAACGTTCCGGCGACTCGGCGAGTCATCCCCCCCTAGCCCCGAGGCCCACGTGACGTTCTTTGCGCCCGCACGCCACGCGAAGGGCGCGGCGCCGGCGCCCGGGCCGGCGCCCGGGAACCCTAAACCGGCGCCGGCTCCGTTCGGCCTCGCCGTCGGCGGGCGCGCGCTTCGCCGCGCGTCGTCCTCGGCGTCGCGCACCCACGCGCCGAGTCCGACGCACTTCAAGAACCACGCGCCCATCGGGCTGTACAGCGACCCGCCCGCGACGGCCACGAGGAGCCCTCCCAGCGACTGCGGCGTGTACAGGGACTCGAAGATCAACCCGCTGACTAAAATCGTGAGGAACTTGCTCCCCGTGCTCATCACGTCGAACGCCGTCGCCGACATGAAATCGCGCGACTTGTTGCTCGCGCTCGCCAGCGCGACGCCCATCAGGCACGACGCCATGAGCCAGAACGACCCCACGGAGCTCATGCTGGCGTAGCTCGAGCTCGAGCACTCGAACAGAAGCGAGAAGAGCCCGAGCGGCGGCGCCGCCGTCGCGTTGAGGTACGTCGTCTTCTCCCACACGTTGAGGTCTTTGTTCATGGAGAAGGCGTGCTTGACGTACAGCATGGAGGTGACCATGGCGAGCCAGTACAGGCTCGCCCACATGTACCCCTCGGCGTCGTACTGCGCGTCGTACCACGCGTACACGAAGCACCCGCTGAGGATCGTGGCGATCGAGCTCAACTCGCGCTTCGTGAAGGTTTTCCCGTACGCGCTGTCGCCGAGCGCGACGCCGATGAGCGTCGCGGTGCGGAACACGATGAGCGTCTCGGGGTTGAGCCGGGTGAGCGCGCGCAGGTTGAGCGCGAGCGGGATGGCCCAGACGAACCCCGTGAGCAGCCACTGCCCGAAAATCTCCCAGCGGTACGGCTTCATGCGGATGAACCCCGCGACGTGCGACAGCTTGAGCAGCGCGACCGTCGCCACCGTCTGCACGAGCATCACGAAAAAGGGCACGGGCAGGTGCTTCACGGTTTTTTTGTTCACCACCCACATGGCGGTCGCCAGGAACATGTACGTCACGCACACCCACACGTCCCGGGGGTTCAAACGGCCGTCCCCGCGGCGCGAGGGCTCCATCGCGGAGGCCTCGGTGGGCGGCGCCCGGAAAACCGGCTCGGGCGCGCGCGACTCCGAGGCGCGCGACGCGAAGCGGCCTCGGATAAACGACGAAAGCCGCGGCCTCTCGACATCGTCGTCGATGCGCGTGATTCGTCAAAAACGTCGTCCACGCCTCGTTCGCCGAGCGAAAAAAACGCGCGCGAGGTGTTTGCCGACGACAAGAACGACGACGCCTCGAGCGTTTCCGCGTCGCGAAGAAGCAAGGCGAAAGAACACGTGGGTAGAAAACGCGCGGCACACGCGGCACGCGCGCCGCGTGCATCACACGTTCGTGGCGCGCGATACTTTCGTGACCGCCGGCGCGAGCGTTTTTCGTTTCATCACTAAAAAAAAAAATCAAATCGTCTACGTGCGTGAATCGCGCGCGCGTCTAAAACAGCACGTCGTCGTCCCGCTCGGGCTCGAGCATGCGATCGACGTCCGCACCGCTCGCGACGGTGATCGCGGCGAACGGGTCTCGTTCGGTATCACGGTTCGCGGCTTGTTTTCTCACCGCCTCTTCCCCCGCCTCCATGTCCTTTTTCTTCTTCGCCTGGACCTTCTTCAGGCGGAAAAACTCCTCGCGCTCGAGTTCGTCCAGCTCGCCCTTGATGTACTGCACCGTGTTCTCCAGACGGGGGGTCACGACGTTTTCCAGCGCGTTCACTCTGCGCGACGTGGTCTTGATGGCGATGTCGAGCGTGATGAACGCGGTCTGTAACCCCGCGAGCTCGACGAGCAACTCCACAGCCTCCAGGTACGCCTTCTTGCAGTTCTGCAGCTGCTTCCCGCCGCTTCCCAAACCCGTCATCTCAGCCTTGGCGTTTTCCACGCCCACCAGCCGGTGTTCGAACCGAGGCAGCTTCACGCCCGCGACGTTGTCCGTGAAGGCGCGCACGCGCACGTTCGCCCGGCCCACGGAGTCGAGCACCGTGTGCTTGATGCCCTCGCCGGCGACGTACTTGGCCTCGGTCAACGCAAACGCGCTGTGTTTCATGCACGAGCCCATCTTCGCCTTGGCGTCCACGATCTTCTTCAGTATGCTCCGGTACCGCATGGTGAGCGCGTCCGCTTTCTTCTTCAGCAGGCGGTACCCGCGCTGCGCGCCGGAAAGGCGGTTCTTGATCACCGCCAGCACCGTCACCGTCGGCACGACGTTCAGCCGGTTGGTGGTGGACATGGTCGCGGCAGACCGAGAGGCCGCGTCCGCCGAACCTCCCTGCCGCGGCTCCGCCGCGCACCGCGCGCGGAGATCTGAGACGCACCGCAGCAGGCGCGTTCTGAGCCGCGGATTTTCACATTTTCAGAAGCAAGGCGCAGTCGGGTTCGGGAAACTGTCGCAGTCGTCGTACGTATCGACGATGCTTTATTTTTTTCGATTTCAGAAACGCGTTCAGGCGTTCAGGTCGATGGCGAGCCCCGCCATCCCCTCGATCGGCGGCAGCTCCGCGTCCACCAGGTCGGGCAGCGGGAACCGCAGCGTCGCGGCCACGCCCGTGAGCTCGCCGAGCTGCCTCCCGCTCTCGTGCGCGGATGAAAACACACGCGCGGCGCCGCCGCCCGCCTCCACCTCCTCGGTGAGAAGCACCCACCGCCTGCGCGCGGAGGCATCCGCGCACCTGAAGAGCCCGTCGGCGATAAGCAGCGTGTCGATCGCGCCGAGCTCGTGCGCGGCGAAGACGTGCGCGGGGCCGTACAGCGCGCGTTCGGGTTTTGTGGCGAGCGTCTCGAAGAACGCGTCGAGCGCGGCAATCTCCGCCGCCGCCTTCGTGTCTTTGATGAGGCGCGCCACGCTCGGCGACTCCAGCACTTCCTTCAGCGCGCCGCGGAACGCGGTGCTGGCGTGCGTCTCCAGAATCTTTTTTCTGTGCGTCTGGAACGCGCGCAGGCTCTGCGTCGTCGAGATGCCGTGGTCGGGGGTCTTCTTGTCCGTGCCGCCGGTGCTGACGCGAGGGAACGATTCGTCTCCCGACGCCAGCCTCGCGCACTCCAGGTCGGCGTATCGCAGAAACGACTCTTTGGCGAATCCGGGGCCGGCGACGACGAAACACTTCACCTTCTCCAAGTCGACGTGCCTCAACACCGCGTCTAACGCGTTCTTGTGGAACGTCTTGAGCGCCTTTTCGTATCCCATGCCTGCGGCGCCCGTCTTGCGAGGCATCGCCTTTTCCACCTTCGCGCGATGACTCGTGACGCTCGCGCCGACCAGGAACACGTTGGCCAGGCCCTCATCTATCGTCATCACCGCCAGATCGGCGTTCGCGGCGGGGTCCGCGGCTTCGCGAAGTCGCACGACGTCCACGCCGTCCCACTCGTGTTTCTCGATCCGCACCGGCCTGCCCGTGTCGAGGTCCAGCGTGTGGTACGCCCCCAGCTTGACGTGTTCGGTCTCGGTCGTGTTGCGGCCCTTCACGCGGACAGCTTCGCCCTCGCCGTCGTAATCGACGCTCTCCACGAGCACGCGGAGCTTGACGCGGATGCGCTCGGAATCGCCCGGCCCGGCGCCGTCCGCGCCCGCGCTCCGCGATACCTTGCGGAACGTCACGGCCTCGACGTGGTCGTCCGCGCGAAGCAAGTTGAAGAGCTGCCACATGTCCTCCGAGGTGTCGGGCACGACGCGCACGTGGCCGGACCCGCCCTTCGTGAAGCTCTCGTCCAAGATTTTCATGGTTCCGCGACCAGCCAGGCGGCTCTGCTCTGACGCGACGCGCGCGCGCGCGCGAGGTGGAAGGCGCGCTGCGGGACCGTCCCTTCGATCGCCGCGTGACAGCCGCCTCTCGCGGTCGAATGTCGCGGTCACCGACGCGCCGAGCCTACTGCGCGTGGGTTGGATCCCACACGTGGCGTAAAACAAAATACAACCCGGGAGACGGCACCGACGTGCATGACGTGAGAGATCGGTGAGAAATGCCACTCGTGCTGGGGGAACTAGCCGAGCGCGTTCGCGGCTCCCGCCTCGGACGGTCCGCGTGGCATTGCGCGGTGCCCGACGCCGGGTCGTCGTCAGGGCACGCTCGCGCTTCCCGAGCGCGCGCGCTCGAGCGGCGCCGGTGTTCGCGCGCGTCGGCCGCCATGGCGAACGTGCTGAGGGCGCTGGACACGTCCAACGCCTGGAGCTCGGATGACAGCGACGAGGAGACGCACTTCCGCGAGATGGTGCAGCTGTCGATACAGGCGCGGCGGCTCGAGCCGAAGGGGACCGGGGACGACGCGGTCAGCGAGGACGCCGCGAACAACCGCGCGGCTCGGGACACCGTCATGGACTCGTCCGACGACGACGCCGTCGAAGACGACGCCGTCGAAGACGACGCCGTCGAAGACGACGACGCCGACGCGCGCGGCCACGCGGCATCCTCGGAGTCGCCCAGACATCTTTCTCGCGGCGACGGCGACGTTTCGGTCGACTCGCCTGGGAGGCTGAATCCCTCCGCGTCCTCCCGACGATTCGGACACCATCGCGAGAACACTCGCTCTCTGACGGAGGTGCTCGCGAGCATGTCCGCGGCGCCCGCGATGGAGCCCGCGGCGCCTGAGCTCGTCGCCGCGCTCGCCGCGCTCGGCATCGACGTCGCCGACGGGAAAAAGACGCGGATCGCGAAAGGGTCCCCCAACGGCGCCGAAGGCTGGACGAAGACCGGTCGCTCTCCCTTCGGCGGTCTTTCGTCGCGCTTCGGCGGCCGTCTTTCGGTCTCGAACGAAAAAAAAAGCCAAAGCCGCGACCGTTCCGCCACCTTCGCGCTGCCCGTGCGCACGGGAGGCGGCTACGACGTCCGCGGAATCCGCGCGCCCGAATTCGAAAAGCGGCGTCCGCGCGCGGCGCGCGAGAAAAGCGCCCATACGACGGAACGCCACCCGCCGGCGGCGCGGCGCGCGACGCCGCCTCGCGCGTACCGGGACGTCGCGGGGGTCCACGGCTTTTCGGGTTCTACGGCTCGTTCTACGGGTCATGAACGTCTCGAGATTTACCAGCAGGAAGTGGTGCGTTTGGGGCGACTGACGGACGCGGAGCACTACGGGTACTGGGCGCACGCGTGGTGGTCCGACGACGACGCCGACGCCGTGGCGTCGGCGATGTCGACGGCACCCGTCCCGCCGACGCCGTTTCCGGTCGGGTTCGTCATTCGCACCGTTTTGAGGGAAACGGAGACGGAAGGAACAAAAAGCGGGGGTAAGGAGAACTCGAGGTTCGGCGGTCGCGTCGCGGCGCGCGGCGGCGCGGATTTCGCAAACGACGCCGCCGGTCGCGAGTGGGGCGCGGTGGAGTGTTCCGTCCGCGAGCGACACGCGGGTCGGCCGTGGGAAGGCCCCGAGTTCGTGATCCGAGTTCGTGATCCGAGCGCCAAATGCGGCGCGCGGATACGAGAAAAGAAACGCGCGTTCGCGTCAAAAGAATTTCGCGGCTCGACGCCGAAAGCGGCCGTCGCGGAATTCGCGCGCGCGCTCCAACGGTCGCGCGCGCGGCTTCCCGACGCCGAGGCCCTGTTCGGTTTTTCGTCACGCGCCGTCGCGGACGCGCTCGCGGAGCACGCCGCCGCCGCCGGCCGCGCCGTCGCCAGGCTGCGCGCGCCGCACGGCGTCGGCCTGGCGACGCTCCGCGTCGATTCGCGCGTGGACCGCGAGTCGGACGGACTCGAAAACGGAGTCGAAAAAAAAAACTCCGCTTGCGTCGCGGAGTGGCGCTCTTCCCAGGGTACCGCGTTCCCGCTCCTCCCCGGGTACCGCGTGACGTTCGCGCTGTGCGCCGGCACCGCGGCGGCGTGTGAGGTGGTTCGTTCGAACGAGACGCCGGGGGGTGTGGCGTTCGCGGTGACCGTGCGCGACGGCGGCGCCGTCACGAAACGTTGCCGAAGCCGGTGTCCCGACCGCGCCTGGGCGAAACTCAAGGCCTTGCGGCGGGTTTTGATTACCACCGGCGCGCTCGACGCGCGGCTGGCGCTGGATCGAACCGAGGCGTTTCTGGGCGCGCATCTGTTCGGTTTCGAGAGCCCGGCCGTTGCGATCATGGCGGCGCAGTCCGAGGCGGCCGCCGTCTCGGGGGACGCGTTCCTGCTCGCCGAGCCTTTCCTGAGGGACGTGTACGGCGCGCGAGCGAAAGCGAGCTTCGGTACAGAAAAGGAGAAGAGAAGAGAAGAAGTCGCGACGGAACGCGTTAATAGCGCGGAGTACTTGTAGTAGTTAACGAGAGACATATTATTACCTATCGTGTTCCGGGCTGCTTTTCGCTTTAAAGCGAAGACCGGTACACACGACTACCTACGCCGTGCTTGTTGGGTTGTTTCCCAGGAACGACCCGTAGGCGTCGTCCAGCAACTCGACGAGGTCCGCGCACGATCGGCGCAGCGCCAACGCCCCGAAGGCGCGCCCGGGGGATGAAAACGGTTTCCCGAAACGGTCGGCGCGACTCTCGGCGGATTCCGCCTCTACGCGCCGCGCGCGCTCGATCGCGGACTCCAGCTTGGCGCGATTATCCGCGCCGCCGAGTAAGACGGAGCGGGATGCGTTTCCCGGACGAGGGGACGACTCTCGACGCGACGAGGAGCGACGACGATCGTCGCGAGCGCGAATGAGCTTTTGACGAAGACGATCCTCGCGACGATCCTCGCGGCGATCCTCGCGGCGCCGTCTCTTGTCACGCTCGTGCTCGTGGTGCGCTCGTTCGCGCGCCTCCGCGGGGCGTTTCATGTCGCGCTTCTCGGGCGATGTCGCGGAACCGCCCGCGGAGCCTTTTTCGCCTTTTTCGCTCCGGCGCCGCGCGTTTTTCTCGCTCTTTTCGCGCTCGTACGCGCGCAGCGCGTCGAGCGCGGTCTCGATCGTCGGGTCGTGACCGGCGGTCGCGCGCTTTCGACCGATACGACCGACGCTCGGTCGATCGGGTCCCCGGTCCGCCTTCACCGAGAGCGCCGAACCGATGTGCCGCGGCTCGGCGTGACGCGACCCCGCATCCAGCGGGTTGGCGGCCACGCGGTCCAGGAGCGCGTGCCACTTCGGCGGGGGACCGGGCTTCCCCGAGACGCGCGGCGCGGCCGTGTCGTGCGTGTGCCTCGGCGCCATGCGTGATGTTCGGAACGGCGTCGTGCTTTTTGCCTCGTCACTGCCACGCGGGATTGTGAATCACTTTTTCTCGGAACGGGAAGGGAGGGCTCTCTCCTTCTTGACTCGCCACGGAGACGCCGGTGATGACGCGCGGGTCGCTCGGCGGCGGAGTCGCGAGAGGAACACTGAGATGGTCCGTCGTCGTGCTTCGAAATGGCGCGCGCGCGTTCGGCGAGGCGACGCGCTCTTCTCCGGAACGCCGCGGTCGTCGTTTCCGTGTTGTCGTCAGAACACCGACCCTTTCGCATTCGGCTCTTTTCGAACCGAGATTTTGGATTCACGCACTTTCGATCTTTTCAATTCGCGCGTTTTTTTCACGCGGAGAGCAGTTTGGAAATTCCGCGAAAAATCGAGACCCATAACCTCCTAAATCTAAATCGGGGAAACTGTCCCTCCCGATCCGAAGCCGACCCTCGTGGCCAATCAAAGGCCCGGAAACGCGGCGATATCGCTGACGTCCGATGGGAGAGGCGTACGCCGCGCGCGGGGCGCCCTTCCGCGGCATATCAGCACACGCGTTTACGCCTCCGCCCAAACCCACAATCATCAAAATGGCTTGCATGTCTCTCTCCATGAAGGTCGCGGTCGCCGCGAGTGAGTGCCCGCGCGCGCGTTCGAGCCTCTCCGCGACAGCGCGCGTGAAGTCCCGCGTCGCGTCGAACGAGCGCCTTGGGCGTTCGCGGTGCGCGCGCCTCGCGAGGCGCGCGGGCGAGAGCGACGCGTCCGAACGCCGCGAACGCGAGATCCCGAGGCTGACCTCTCTCCGCGCCGCCCGTCTCCTCTCCCACCCGCAGAGCCCGTGACCAAGAAGGTCCAGGCCCGCAAGGCTGGTGCGTCCTCATCCCGCGATTTCCGCGAACGATCGCGTCGCGCGTGGATCCCTGATCGGGAGGGACCCACGGGCGAGACGCGCGCACGGCGAACGCCACGGGCACGCGTAGGCGACGGCGTCGCGTGTCTCGCGGCGCCGATCGCGCCGCACGACCTGCCGAGCGCGCGCGCGCCGGCGTGGCCGCCGCACGGCGCGCTCGATCGGCCACCCCGCGGCCGTCTCTCGAACCGCCCGCGACGCCACTTGTTAGCGCACGCGCGTCCTCAAGAAGAGCCCGAAAGAAACTTCCGCTCTCGACGCTCTCTATCGAGACGCTGACGTTTCCCCCTCCTCGCGCGCTCCTTTCGTGCTCCTTTCGATCATCGCGCCTTCTTCCTTCGATTTACACTATTCACACCACAGTCGTCTCCAAGTCCGTGGTGGCCAAGATGCCCGCCGTGCCCAAGAAGGCTGTCCTCTCCGCCGCCGTGACCTCCCTGGCGTCGCAGGCGCTCCCCGCGCTCGCTGTCGTGGACGAGCGCCTCAACGGCGACGGCACCGGCCTCATCTTCGGCGTCAACGACGAGTCCCTCGGCTTCATCCTGCTCCTCGTGCCCACGCTCATCTTCGGCCTCTACTACACCGCCAACACCAAGGACGACAACATCATGGCCGGCGGCAAGGACGACGACTCCGGCCTCTCTCTGTAGAGCGCGCGCGCGCGAGAGACGGAGGAGGGTGATCGATCCCGCGTTTGATCAAACGGTACGGTGTTTTTTTCGTCATTCCCGCGAGTGTACGTCGCCGCGAGCGTACGGCGGCGAGACCGGCGGCGTCGGAGTCAGCGGATTGAATGAACGATGATGA
>Ga0181559_10001101_pt1 | contig 26321 bp, 18 predicted proteins | sample 011ome_21_FD_133752 | JGI IMG/M metagenome (GOLD analysis project Ga0181559, IMG submission 133752) | Coastal salt marsh microbial communities from the Groves Creek Marsh, Skidaway Island, Georgia - 011508AT metaG (megahit assembly) | ecosystem: Environmental > Aquatic > Marine > Intertidal...
TGTTGGATCTGTTGTCTACAGCGGGCCTTCGATTTCAGCGAAAGGTTTCTTCGAGTCGTTGGCGTATATACCGCCTCGACCACGAGACGTGCACGTGGCGGACTTTATATTGGACGTCGTCATTAAATCGTCTAAAGAAACGACCTCCCGCGTGTGCAGAGACTTTGCGGTTTCAGATATATTCACGCTCAATGAAAACACTATAGAAATGCTCGCTATGGAGGCGTCGTCAAACGCAGTCGTCGGAAATGAAGACGCCAATACCGACGAAGAGAGAGGAAACACGAGAAGAGCTGGTGGTAGTACTCGTTCCTCCGAGAAGAAACGTCTCGCGCCGATGAAGGTCCAAGTACAGCAACTCCTCGCACGTTTGCGCAAAAATGCTACTAGACACCCATTTTTGATTGCCACGCACTTCATTGCGACGCTCTTCACTGCAATTGCGCTCGGTGCAATATTCTTCCAGTGTGGTCGAGATACCGCCGGCGTGCAGAATCGAATGGGATGTTGTTTCTTCATTCTCCTATTTCTCACGCTCATGTCGCTCTCCTCCCTACCTGTGTGGAGAGAGGATGATTTGTTGTCAAGGCGAGAAATTCTCGCCGGTGCCTACGGCGTGGACGGTTATTTTATCAGTCAAATCGCGTTTGATGTGATTGTTGTTCGGGCCATTCCGCCTTTGTTTTTCTCTCTCGCCACGTATTTTTGCGTCGGTTTACACTTGAACTTTTTCTCATTTGTAAACTTTACGTTCGTGTGCGTGTTGACAAACATTGCAGCATCAGCGTTGTGTACGTGTGTGTCTATTGCAACGCCATCGAATGCGTCCGCAAACGTCGTCGGAATGCTATTATTGCTCGTGAACGTTGTGTGCGGTGGCTTTTTACTCAACGAGGAACAGCCGAGAGCGAAAGCGGCGGACGGAAATGGCGATCGCCACATCTTGGTTAAAATCTTGACGAGATGTAGTTTTGTTAACCATGGTTTCCAGTCTATGATGATAGGTGAATTCTTAGACGCGGGAACTTTTTATTTTACGCCCAAACTGGTCGAAAGCGATCCATCCAAAAAATCTTCGCCGTCGTCTAGCGGCGGCGACGTTCGCGTTCCAGTTTCCGGTAAAGAAGTCTTGGATTTCTTCTCCTTCGGGTCTACGAGAAGTGAAATGCGAACGCATGTGGTCGCTTTGGCCTCGTTAGCGTGCGGGTATTTAGTTATCGCGTACTTATTACTGAAGTTTAGAGTTAGATATTAGGTTTAGGTTTGTAGTGCATTTTTACTCAACTCGCTTTTTCCAGTTAAAAAATATTTAGGGGATTATATCATTCGCTTTCGTCAAAGCTATCGAAGGCATCTCTCGCCATCGCTCCGGCAGCTTCCTCGCGGTGAATCTCCCATTCGCTCGTATCATCCTCGTCCGGATGTAATCCATCCACGTGCGACATTGTTCTCAACGGTCTCAACTCTTTCGTCATACACAAGTGTCGTCCGCTACCTTCTTCTTTGATGTCAAAGACCGAATCGGTGGAATCTCCGGAGGAAGAAGCGCCCCAGCTCGCCGCCGTGGCCGAGAAGCTCTTCTCAACCACCCACCCGTCCGCTTCCATGTTCCGCAAAGCCTCGGTTGCTTCTTTCATCGCTCGTCTCGCGTCGTCGAACGACCGACACTTAGAGAAATCAATAAGCTCGTTCGGATCGACTTCCTCTCGCAAGCAGTTGACGTTCAAACCCTCGTTCATCAAGTCTTCAAAAGACATGAGACGAAAGATAAAATCGCCCTCGGGCTTTCTTTTCAAAACTCTTCCGAGGTCATCCTCTAACCATCGCCAGTTCCCGTCAATGTCTTGCGCAAGGTGGAGCTCGAGCGGGAGTTTCATCTCGGCGATGTAGTTCGCGTCGCCGCCTAACAAGGCTTCCAACAACTCATCGTCATCTTCGTAATACTCATCTTCTTCGTCTTCGTAAAATTCATCCTCTTCTTCGAAGCTACCGCTCGTTTTCCGTTCCGAATCGTATCTCTCTTCGATTCGCATGTAGTGTTCCGTCTCTCTCAAGAAATCTTCGTGCGTGATTTCTAAATCGTCTTCGTCCATGTCTTCAAAATCGATTCCGAGAAAAGAAAGCGCCTCATCGTAGCCTTTCGCGTGTTTCGGCAAACACAAAACGTTCACATAGTTCCCGAGAAAATCAGAAACAGTATCCGGCACTCTCGACGAGCACAATTCCTTATACGCTTCCACGGCATTGACGTAATCCAACACGCGTTGCAACTTCACAGACGATCTCGCCGAGTTATCTCTCGCCTCTTCCACCGCCCATTCCTTTTCTTCGATTAAAAGCTCCAATCGTTTCTTTTGCATTTCAAATTGCTCTTTCGACAGCGCCCTTGTTTCGTGTTTCGGGGCTTGATCTTCGTCTTCGACTTCTTCCTCTTCCTTTTCCGAGAGAGCCTCTTCGCGCTCTTCTTTCCCGTCGGCGTTAGTATTCGCGTTTGTCGTCGCCGCGCTACTCTTGTTCGCGCTCTTCTTCGGCACAGAGCTGTTACCAATCTTCACGTTGTCTTTCGTTGTCATTGTTCTCGTCGCAGTATTCTTCGTCGCGTTGTTTTTGTTACTGTTATTGTTACTCTTCTTTTTCGCGGCGGGCGGTTTCTTCTTCTTGGAGGAGTTCTGCGGCAAGTCCAACTCCGGATCCAACTTGGGAGAACCGTTCTTGTTGCTCGAAGAAGACGCTGAAGGCGAAGAAGACTTCTTGGACGACGACGACGACGACGACGACGACGAGGCGGACGGTCCGAAGTCCCTCTCCGTTTCATACTTCTCCTCTTCTTCAAAAAATTCTCCTCCTCCCCGGCGGTTGTCGCCAGACGACGACGACGCTCGAACGCCGACGACCGAAGAACTTCTCCGTCCTCGCCTTCTCAAAGGCACCACGACCGTTCGTTTAGGGTGTTCAAATTGCATCATTCGCGCGGCGTGTCTGGACGACGACGACGACGTCGAGCACGCGAAACTCATCGCCAAGCGAGAAGACGAGGGCGAAGATGACATCAACGAGCGCGATGTCACCGTCGCCATCGTAATAATCCTTCCCTTCTTCCTCGCGTCGTAAAAGTGGTCTTCGTGGGGAAAGAATAAGAACAAAAAATTCAACTTTGAAACGCAGAGAACGAAAGAAGATCTCTCTCTCTCTCTTTCTCGCGCGCCTTTCCTTCGAAGAAGAAAAAGAAGAAGAGACAAACGTCTCTCTCTCTCTCTTTCCGAGTAAGCGCGCGCTCGCGTAAAAAGAGAGGGGCGCGCCGCGTTTGATGTGCTCAATCAAGCGCGTTTGCGTTCGTGGAAAATGTGAGAAGATCCACGAGTCAAAGATACGTTTAGATATTTCCAAAAAAGGACGAGAGAGATGCTTCGGTGTATGGCTGCGGTGAAAACTACCTTTTTTTCTTTTTGCAAAATATGTAAAGTAATGGCAAAAGACTCTGCTTCAACGCGGGGGCACGCGCACTACTCTTTGGTGAGATCTCTCGTCTCTTTCTCTCTCTGTTCTCCGCGCGAGCGCGCGTGTGATACATACGCGTGACTTTAATCCATAGCTTCCAAACACTTGTCGTACATCTCGCCGGCTTTGCTCAACTCACCCATATCCGTGTACACGTCCCCGAGCATGCCAAAGACGGTGCTGTCTTTTGCGACGAGCAAGGCGCTTTCGAGCGCGCTCGCCGCTTTGGTTAAATCGCCCGACGCTTGGTACGCCGTCGCTAAACCTTTCCTCGCGGAGAGGGACTCTTCGATTTTATCTTCTTCGGAGGACGTCTCGTCGTCCGCCGCCGCGACCGCGTCGGTGAACAAATCGATCGCGACGTCGTACTCTCCGTTGGCGTACGCGCTCTTCGCTTTTCCAATCAACTCCATCGCTCGGCTCGCTTTCGCCGCCGTTTTCGTATGGTGCCGCTCGAACCGTTCCTCCTCGACGCGTTGCATAATCTGACGCATCTGAATGTTCAATCGTTCAATCTCTTGACGCCGTTTCCGACTGAGCACGCCGTTCAAACTCGCTCCGATCAGAGCTAACAGCTCCAAAATTGCCAGCGCCGGCCAGTATTTTCGTCCGAACTGTTGGAGTTTGGACAAGTTTTCCGCCGGAGGTGGTGGTGATGCTTTCGATATCTGCACGAATTCATTTCTCAAAGAAGAAGAACTACTACTACTCGAGGAGGAGGACGACGACGACGCTCGAGCGTCTCGCTTCAACTCGTCCACGGATAAAAAAGAAACGTCGTTTGTCGTCGTCATCGCTTCGGAAGAAGAAGACGACGAGGACAAAGCCTCCGCGCTTCTTCTTCTTCTGCTTCGCTTTTGGTTCGATCGAACTCTTTTTGCCCCAACTGATGATGATAATTTAGAAGAAGAATCGCTGTCATCACACCGGCGGCGGCGGAACTGGTGGTGCGCTTTCGCGAACGTGGCAGAAAAAGAACAGCACGCGCGCATTTTTCTCTCGTCGCTATGTATTCGTTGTGGTCGCGTTTTTACAAAAAGCGTCGCGAGATCTAAAATTTGTGAAGAAGAGCAAAAAAGGTGCACCTTTTCTTCACGCAAAAGTCAGTCGAAGAGCGCGCCGCCGCCGGTTTGCCGCCGCCGCTCTAAACCAGCCTCTCGTATGCGCTTTCTTCTCTCGGCTTCTTTCGCCGCGCGGAGTTTATTTGTTGTCGTGGTTGTGGCTACGACTCCTGGCGATGTGGTTCCGTTCCCGTCTCGGCGCGTCGTCGTCGCGCCGAAGACGTCCGAGAAGAAGAATGGCGGAGCGCTTCCTCGATGTTCTTCTTCTTCTCCTTCTGATTTTTGGACTGTTGCTCGTTCAAACGAGGACGACGGCGCGTTCACATCCTCTCCTTCTCTCCTCGCCGCCTCGACGGTGACTCCGACGTCCATCATTCTCTTTCTCCCGTCTCGAAACCCGCGCAAGCGCTCTCGATTTTTCTTCCTCTCTTGATCCTTCACGAACTCGCCGAGCGGGTCGCGCTCTCGCAATATCTCCGCCAACTCAGCGCTCATCTTCGAATCCTCTTCGTCTAGTATTTTCACCGCTAAATTTCTATAAAAGTTCACGCTTCGATATTCAAACATGCCCCCTAACGCGCCCGTCGCCGCGCCCAATAAAACGCGCGCTCTGAACGCGTTCGTCTTATTCTTGAACCCGAAACTGTTCCCATCGACCGTCGCGAAACCAAACACACCAGTCAACCCTACCGCGAATAAAACTCTCCAGATGGACGCGTTGACGAAATTGTTTATGGTCGACTTCTCCGAAGATGACGGTTGGTAGTTTAACACGGATTGGCGGTGGAAGAGTTCGCGTAAAGCGGACTTGGCGACGGCTTGCGGAAGGTCGGGGAGATTTTTCTTCGCCGTCGACGTTGAACTCCTCCCGGTTTTCGCTTTGGAAGAAGCTTCTTCGCACTCGGCGAACGCGAGCGTTTTTTCGAAGAACGCGCGCGAGAGACGACGGAGATGGTGGCGACGGTTGGTGTCGTCGTTTCCGCGGTTCATCGCTCGCGCGTCGCCGTCGGAGGAGGCTTCTTCTTTCTCGCGTGGTATTGCTTTGGGGAATGCGTGTAACTAACTTTTTGGGGAAAGTGATTCAACGCCGGTACATGTATATAATACGAGTAGCGTTACACGCGCGCGTCTAATCTATTCTAATCTATACTATTCTGCTTTTTAATCTAATTTCTGTTGTTCTGTGAGATTTGCTCATGCATCCTGTGCGATAGAGAGAGAAAGAGCGACGACTCTCGTCGCGTGAGCGCGCGCGAGAAAAGAGAACAGAGCGAAAAAGCTTGAACCGGATTTGTTGCGAATCGAGCACACTACGCGCATATTCTTTCAGAAGCCATTTTTTCCGCTCATCGTTTTTGTGAAGGGCCGCCGTTCCAAAAGGCAAAACATTTCTCAACATCGGACGGTAATTCCAAAAAAAAGTGTATCGTCACTAAGAATGTGCGCGTGTGGTTAAGGTACGCGCGTGACGCGTATCGTCGCGTGTGCGAGGACAAAAAAATAAGGAAGAGTAGGGGACGTACCTTTTGCTCTGATACTTTCGAACTTATCCTTGCGCGTCGACTTCTTCCCACGATGTGACGGTGTTGCTGTTTATAGCCACGTACGAGTTTGATTTGTGCTTTGGAACGAACGTCCAATTGTCTTTCGGTTTACCCAGAAACATCTCGCTGACTTTGATCCAATCTTCGACTTTGTCCGAAGCCAACAAAGTTTCCATATCGTCGCGACCGAAATACCGTTGCGGACGCAAGTGCATCTTTTGTACGCTCGGGTGTTCCAAAAGACCAACCGGAACGTATCTGTGCGTGTAACTCATCCACTCGCACAAAAATGTTCTCGTCTTTTCGACGCCTATGGCGTCGGAACCCCAGTGTTCTATACCATATTTACAAAATTCCGCGAAGTACTCTAAACGTTCCGAGGAAGAGACGTCGATGTGACGTTGTTCTTTAATCTCTTGAAACAACCACGGTTTAATAATTGCACCGCGACCAATCATGCACGTGGCGACGTTTCCAGACTCCACGTGCGCGTTGTAATCTTCAAAGGTATACACGTCGCCGTTGCCGATGAGCGGGACCGCGCTGTTCGAAACTGTCTTGGCGATTTTACCGCATTCGTCGATGTATTCCCAGTCTGCCAAACGCGAATAGCGTTGCGCGCGCGTTCGTCCGTGTAACGTGATCGCGGCAACTTTTCCGAGCCAACCAGCATTGAGGGAATCTCGAGATGTAGAAGAAGACGCCGAGCAACATCGATTGACGATATCGTGCGCGTTCCACTGTTGTTTGCGATCGTGGTATCCCATGCGAATTTTGATCGTCAACGGAATCTTACGCAACGAAGAGCTCGCAGCGTCGATAATCTTCTCCAACTTGCCAGTTTTAAGCTGCGTGAGTAAAGTTGAGCCGGCACCTTTGGCGCAGACGCCTTCGATTGGACATCCCATGTTGATGTCGATGAAGTCGCATTGTACCTCGTTTTCAATCAGTTCCTGTGTTTTATCGTTATTGAGAGAAGGGCGAGAAGAATAGCGTTAGAAGATTGTCGGAGAAGATAACGATAACACGCGCGAAGAATATAACATCGAGCGGTCAGACAGCACTGGGAACTCACGAGCTGTAAAATAACCAGAGAATGCGAACACTCCCCGGCGCTTCCTCCTTTGCGCCTACTAGGGCTGCGGCTGCCAAAGGAGCCCCAAAAGTTTATCATCACCCCGCTCGTTATATCGTCGTAGCACACAAAACAAAAAAAGAAAAGAGAATTGAAAACGTACCACGCATCGGCTGACTAAATCAGGGTATCCGCCGCATATTTGGACGCCAAACTTATTCGTTTTGCTCGATTCGCACGCGTGTCTCCGCAACAGCGCCCACTCGCGTCGATCGCCGGCTAACAAGTTCGACGCCATCGCCATCTCCGATATCGTCACATCTGCCCCAAACTTCACGCACATGCGTCGAAAAGGTGCGTGTCCGACCGTCGTTAGTGGTGCCAACACCAACTTTTTATTGAAATCGATCCTGTTCTTTTCGATTTTCTCCTCTTCGTTCTCGTTTGCGTCGTTTGCGTCGTCTCTTTTACTATTTCTATTCATCGCCGTAATCTTCCTCTTCTTCGCTTTCGATACGCACAACAAATCGCTCCCAACCGTCTCTAAATATTTCGTAGATCTCGGCAAATTATACGTCGACTCGCGTAATTCTTTCTGCAAACGATCCTCCATGGCGTTGAACTCTTCGCTGCCCTCGCTCCGTCGCCACTCGAGCAAAGTCTTCGTCTCTTTACTATCGTCGACATTTTCGTGTCGATCGGAATAATAGCACCGAATCCCAAACGGACATTTCACGTGTTTCATCTTCATTTCGTACGGACACTTCGCACCGCCGCCGTCCTCGCCGTCCTCGCCTCCGCCGACGACGAAACACCGCCCGCCGCCAAACCCCTCCTCGCGTCTTCTCGCCTCCAAGTACTTCTCCGCGTCGTGCGTGCACTCGCACGTCGTCGATTGAAACGGACACTCTTTCCCGACCGCCACGAACGAGCACAAATCGTTCCTCATCGCCAGATACTTTTCTCTTTTCCGCTGCTTTTGCGACTTCGCGCCTTGCCGAAGGCCGTTTTTGTTGCTCCGTAATAACGGTCTCTCGTCTGTTTTTTTCACCTCGTTTCTCCGCTCCGCAGCGGCGGCGGTCGCCTCGTCGTCGTCGTCGTTCTCCTCCTTCTTCTCCGCGACCGACAAAAACTGCTCCCGAATCGGAAGGAAACCATTATTCGCGAGCTTTTCCGCGCGCGTGGACATGCCGCCGTCTTTCCCGTCTCTCTCTCTTTACTCAGAGAAGAAAGGCGGCGCTCTCTGGGGAAAAAAGAATTCGATCGCGCGGAACGGAGAAAACTCCCCGTCGTCTCTCGCGGAAACGCGGGCAAAGGGCGAGCACTTCGCGCTGTGATTGTGATCCATCGAAGTGGAAAATAAAGAGTGTTTGTGTGCGCGTGAGAGAGTAAAAGAGAAAGAAAGAAGCGCGGGACGAGGGGGTACTTTTCGTTCTCTTTTTTTGTGACGTCCGTGTTGTGAAATGAATTCAATTTTCTCTCTGTTTTTCAGTTCTGCGGTCGATCTCGCTGCTGCGCCAACCACCTCTCTCTTCTCAAACGAAGCGCGGCGGAAACTTCGTCCTCTCGCTCTTGCACTTCTTCTTCTTCTTCTTCTTCTCGCACTTCTTCGTTTGGACGACGATGTTCGACCGCCTCCGGCGCCGATGAAGAAGGCGCGCTTTCGTCGTCGTTCGCGCGTTCCTTCGTTTCTTCCTCTTTGATCTCCGAGGCGGCCACGTCGGTCGTCGTCGTCGGTGGCGTCGGTGCAACTATGGACGGTGAAGCCGAGCGAGAGTGTCGGAAAGCGACTTTTCTGGTGTCTTCGCTTTGTTGCGAGGATACAGATGAAGGCGTCGTCGTCGTCGTCTTTGCAGTTTGGTCGAATTTCGCTTCCAGGGGAGGCGGAGGTTTCGATTGCTGCTGCTGCTGGTCTTCGAGTTTCTGCATGAGCTCGTTCACTTTTTGTTCCAACGCGGCGATTTTCTCGTTCGCGCGAGCGTCTTTATCCATTTGCTCCTGGCGACGGTTGTACTCTTTTTCGTACTGTTCCGGCGTGAGTGGCATTGGTTGTTCGCGTTGGTACTGTGAATCGATTGGAAACGGAAAGTAGCCGGCGTTGCCTCCGTTCATGTGCGATCCTGGTGGCAACAAACCGAGCGGTGCGACGCTCATGAACGCCATCTGCGCTTGTTGCGCAGCAGCGGCGACGGCAGCGGCGGCAGCGTGCGCCATGCGACGCGCAGATATGTCTTCTTCAGACAATGACGCTTCGTCGTTTGCCACGTTCGTCGCTGCGGCGGAGATGCCCGCTTGGTAAGATGCGTTGATGGCGGCGGTACCGGGAGTCCACCACTCGCTACCCGGGTTGAGATTCGCCGATGGCGACGGTGCAACTGGTGTTGTCATGTTCGGTGGCGGCGTCGCTCTCGTTTCTTGTTGTTGTTGTTGTTGTTGTACAAATCTCGGCGCCGGGGGCGTTCGCGCCGGCGTAGGCGTCGCCGCCTGTTCTCTCGAAGAAGAAGCAGTGGTGTTAGTCGCCGAAGGCGTTTGTCGTTGCTGATGTTGCTGTTGCTGTTGTTGCTGTTGCTCGCCTCCGGAAAGAGATCCGAGTCGTTCTAATCGCTGTTCCCGAACGCGTTGCGCTTCTGCATCCGCTCCTGCTATCGCCGTCGTCACCGTCGGAGGCGTGGACGAAGACGAAGGCGCATCCGTTCCTCCTCCTGCTCTTCCTCCATCATCCGTTGAACCCGCCCCGACGTCTCCGTTCGCTTCTCTTTCCCTCCTCGCTCTCTCTTCTCTTTCTCTTCTAGCCTCTGCTGCCTGCGCGTCTAATCTCGCCTGCACTTCCGGCGCGATGTACCCGGGCTGTAATTCCGGCGGTAACCTTTGCCATTGCCCTTCCTCTCTCTCTCTCTGTCTTCTCTCTAACTCTCTCTCCTCCTCTGGCAACACGGACGCGCGACACGTCGGACACGCTTGCTGTCTCTCTAACCACGATCGTAAGCAGTGCAAATGGAACGCGTGCGAACACGGTAACTTCTTCGCGCGCATTTGTTTCGGTATCGGCGTTTGACTCCCGTCCGCGTGCGTCTGGCACATTTTCATCTTCTCTCTGCACACGACGCACGTGTCCTCGCCGCCTTGCGATGCATCCAAATCCTCCGCAGTCGCGTCTGGGAACCTAGAGTCTAAGTTCGCCGTCACTCTTCGGTACCTCAAAAATGCAGCCACTCGATCTTTGAATTGTCTAAACGTTACGTACACGTCTCTCAACAAATGTATCGGCAATCCGTAATAGGCGAAGATGATGGAAAAAAACGCCACGTACACGCACAAGTGCACCAAATCCGCGCACAGCTCTAAATAAAAAACAAATGCGCCTTTCCCTTGCCAATTTCCATCCATCGCGCGATCCACTAACGTCACGAAATACTTCGCGAACCCGACGCACATTTTACTCGCCAAAATGACGTGCTCGAACCCGAACAAAAGCACCACCGAAGGTCCTTTCGCCACCACGCGTTCAATCGCAAACTTCACGAAAGCCACGTCCACGAGTAACAAACACACCATGAAGCTCAAAATCCTCGCTCGATCGATCACTCTCACTCTCGGTGCCGTCTCCATGTGTTCCGCTCGGTCTTTACACAACCCATGAAACGCCTTCAAGAACAGCAAAGACGCGAACAACGAAACAAATCTCAGATTGAATTCCTCTCGGAAAATGGTCATCGCCAAACACGTCTCCATGACCGCTTCCCGCGTGCGATCTTGCAACCGCTCCACCTCGCTATCTCGCAACGTCCCCAAGAATATCTTCTTCACGACTTTCGCCAGCGTAAACGCCAGCGCGAACGCCACGTTCGCCAACGCCACGACGCTGATTTTCGACGTCGAGAGATACAACATCGCGCTGAAATATTGCTCGCGCGTTATTAACGCGTGCAGAACGATGATCGAGGCGACGAGGATCGACGTCGTCACGTACGAGAACGATCGGGACAGGACGCGCATAATCGTTTCTCTTCTTCGTTGAGCGAGCGAGACTTTTTCTGCTCCTCCCGCGTCGAGAGAGAGAGAGAAAGATAGAGATGGTGTGCGTTTCCTTTTTGTTGTCGTTTCCGTCCGCGTCTGTTTCTGACGAATTTGCACCCTCGGGATCGGATGAAAAAGAAAAAATTTTCAAAGAAGGTCGAGCAAACTTAGTAAACGAAGGTGGAGACATTTTTTCTACGAAACGTTGTTTCAATACCGATAAACACATACATAGCAGTCGCGCGTTGTTCGCTTGTTTTTCTCTTCTCTTCTATTCGAGTCGTTCTCGTCTCGCGGTTTTGAGCGCGGCTTTGGCGCGTTTCAGACTCTCCTCCACGCGCCGTAATCGGTCTTCGACGGCGAGTTTCCGCTCTCGCTCTTTCATGGATTTACCGGCGCCGTTTGAGAATTTCGTGGCTAAGAGTTGAAGGAGTTGGTCGCGTTCGGAGGAGAGGGAGGTGATGTCTTTTTCGTGTCGAGCGATGACGGCGAGGTTGGCGGCGCGGAGGTCCGCGGAAGTCGCGTACGGAGGGGGGTTTTGCGCGTTGGTTCCTTTTCGCGCGTTGGTGTCGTCGTCGTCGGCGGCGGCGCGGAACCAGGACCACGACGGAGATTGGAGTCGGGTGGCGTTGGTTCTCACGCCGGCGGCGATGTTTGACGTCGTCGTTTGCGTCGTAATCGGCGGTCTTTTCCTTTCTTGTTCTTCCTCTTCTCGGTCTTTTTCTTCTTTGTCATCTCGTCGAGCAGTTACGACGAGTTGTGGATGCCTTTTCATCGGACTACTCCGCACAATTTCCGAAATCGATCTCCCAGACTGTTCGTTCATCGACACGATCTGTTCCATTCTTTCTTCCATCTCAGCCGCAGCCGTTCGCAGTCGCGCGTTTTCTCTTTCCAGCTTTCTCGAATTCGCTCGCATCGTCAACGCGTGTTCCCTCGCCTCGTTCTTCTTCCTCTCCGCCTCTTTCACCATTCGTGCAAACTCCTCGACCTCTCTCTCTCGCTCTCTCAACATCGCAATCGCCTCTCGCACGTCTAATTTCATCCGCTCTTCCTTTGCTTTCGCCTCCGCCGCTCTCTCGTCGCCTTCCACGCGTTTCCGTCGGTCCAACGCGCACACTTTTTGCAACTCCTTCACGGACTCTTCCATTCGTTTCAGTTTTTCTCGTAATTTTTCATTCTCTCTTTCGCATCTGGCGGCTTGCTCTGATTCTCTCTCGGCATCCGCCAAAGCGTCCGCGGCTCTCAACTCGCACGCGCGCAGTTGCGACGCGAGAGACTCTACCAGCAACGACGAAGCTTTCTTCGACGACGACGAAGGACTCGCGTTTCGCGTCGAAACCATCGACGAAGACATTGGCGTCATCGCGCGCGTCGCCGCCTTCCCGTGACTCCCTAATCTCTCTTCTCCTCCTCTGAACTCGATGTAATCATTATCATCGTCATCATCGTATTCTCCTTCTTCTTCCATCGCCGCGAAATCCACCCGTCTCTCCTCTCTCAAAAACTCCGGCTTCGCGAACTCCCGCGGTAACGGAAACGGCGGCGGTTTCGGTCGAACGTCGTCGAACGTGCTGTACGCTCCGGCCCAAGCTTTTAACTTTGCCTTCGTCTCTTTCGCTTTCGTTTTTCGAACCGTCGCGTCGGGGCCTTCTTCCGTCTCCTCTTCTTCTTCTTCGTCCTCTTCCTCCGAAGCCGAGGAGAAAAGCTTCGCCTCTTCTCGCCTTTGCTGTTGTTGTTGCTCAAATTGCGCTCGATTTTGCATCATCTCTCGCCTCGTTCTTCTCGCAATCTCGAGCGCGTCTTCGAAGTCATCGTCGTCGTCGTCATCATCCATTATTGAATCGTCGGAATAATCGTACTCGGCGGTAAACTGGTGCCGGCGAAATATCGGCGCCGATCGATCCGCGCGTTCTCGTCGTCCAGCGAACATGTTTATGTTTCACAGGTACGTAGGGGAAACAAAATTCGCACAAATGCTTAATATATATAATAGGGGAAGAAGAAGAAGAAGAAGAAGGTGAAGAGAAAGCCAACGCGCGTTCTGTCTCAGAAGAAGCAAGCTCTTCTTTCTGAGTCTGTTTTTTCGGGCCGTTTTGGTCGCGTTCGCGAGCCCTGACTTCTGTTTGTCTTCGTCTTCGGGAAGAAAGGCAACTGTATTTTTGTCGCATTTTCCCCAATAAGTACACCACAACCCAGAAATACAGATACTTGTAAAAAGTAAAAACAAAACCATGATGCGGCGAGCACCGACGTCGACGTCGAGAGTCCTCCTCCTCGTCGTCGTCTTCGCGCTCTTCTCCTCGTTCCTCTCCCTCTCGAACGGTCGTCTGGTTTCTTCTCTCGATGACGACGACGAGAATGACAACAACAACAACAACAACAACAACAAGAGAAAGTTGCTTCAAATTTCACGCATCGGAGCACCAAAGAGGAACAAAGATCGCGTTTTGTATTCTCGTCAGCACGGAGCGACGAGGAGGAGTGACTTCGCGTCGCCGTACGGTGGAGAGATGGTGGATGACGCGCTGTTGCCGGCGCTGAACAGTAATCCGTCGGTCGGATCGAACGTCATGTCCAGCGTCGATGATTTTGAAGATTACGATAAGAGCCAGTATTACGATGACATCTTCGCGGAGGAGGAGGAGAAGAAGGAAGGGGGATCTTTCTCTTCCGATTCTGCTTCGTCTCTCGTCTTAGGCGAAGAAGAAGAGAGGAGCGAGGAGGAGGGCGAATCGTCGGCGTTTACGTCGTCGGCGTCCGTTTTGAATGATGTTGTACCCGCGAGCGGCGACGAGTTGGAGACGAGCGCGAGCGAAGATACCGCGGAGGACGAAGACGGTGGGGTCGTGACCCTTCGCGATGGATCAAAAACGACGTTTTGGTACAAAGCGGCGAAAAAAATAGGGACGAACGAGCGCGTGCGAAAGTTTGGCACCGCTTCGGCGAAGTTTGGGATGCGAGTAGCTCGATCAAAGCCGGTGCAATCTACGGGGAGAGGATTCGTCAACTCGCACAGGAAAGCGAAGGATACGTTGCGGAAGACGAAATTGATGCGAGACGCGAGCGATAGGCAAGTCAACCAGGCGATTCTGGGGATAATGGCGGTGATTTTAGTATGTTGGATGTTGTTTGGGATATATGTGATTGTGCCGGCGCGAGAGAGGAGACAAAGAGAATGGGCGGAGAAGGTGGAGTCATAGTTGAATGTTTATCAATGAAATTTCGTGTTTACCCTTTTGCATATGTATACTAACAGTGTTTTCTTCGGTATAAATATCGCGCACGTAGACGTAACTGTAAAACATCTTCTCTCTGATTTACCGCAGATGTTCGCCGTGGAGACCCACGACGTCGTTTGAATAGAAGCGTTTTCGTGTTCTGTTATGAATTTTTTCCGGTCACTTTTACAAAAAGAAAAGAGTGACAGCGGTTGTGACTACCAGGTAGATCGCTTTACCTCTCATCATACTCGCACGACCAGTGACGGATGAAGTGGTGGTGGTGGTCGTTGTTGTCGTCGTCGTCGTTCCATCGGAGGCAAGGTCCGAAGTTGTCGTCGTCAACGTCGCCAACTCGGACGCCGTGGCGCCAGATACGGTCGTGCCTTCGACTCCGTTAATGGTGTAAAAGCCCATGCATCCATTATCTTCGTGCGTCAAGAAATGGCAGTGAATAACTTTCTTTCCTGCGAAACGATCAACCATAAAGTAATAATTGTCGATGGTCACGCCAGTGGGACGATATACGACGTCGTGCCAATCTCCGTCTTGGAAGTAACCAGAAGCGTCCGTCACGCCTGAAAGTTGAAAAGAGTTCACGTGAATGTGCAACGGGTGCTTTTCGTTTCCATTGACGGTCCATTTCTGTACAGTACCGAGATCGACTGTGCCGAGAGGTGTATCTTTGTCCACAAATTGTTGGTTGTTTACGCCGCAACCACCAGTTGCCTTAGTGAAAGTGACACTGTTCGTCATCGGCGTTGGTAACCCGGCCGGTTCGTCCTTCAACGTCTGCATTAAGTACGCGGGTCTTTTCGGATTAAATTGCGAAAGATCGTCGTAGTTTTCACCAGTCTTCTCCGCGGAATCATCGGCGATAATGGTTATGGTGAACAACTCGCCAGCAACGTAACCGCCGCCACCGCCACCGCCGCCGCCCGGGCCTTGGAGCAAAGATCGACGTCTTTTCTTAGCCGCAGCTTCGGCGGAAACCGTCACGGTCCCCAAACTTCCAGTGCATCGCAACATCACGTCCGCTCTATTACCAGGGGCCAAGTATAACTTACCATCGTCCAAAGCTCTTGGTGCCGGAGAGACGTACACGCCATCCTTAGCCAGTAAATACCACTCGCAAGATTGCCCGCTCGTAGCGCCGTCGTGCGAAATGATAGCGTCTTTGTCGGTGGCCAGGAAAACCGTTCGGATTCTCGTCCATCTGTTCAATTTCACGTCGTAGTTCGGCTTGACTTTACCGTTCACAAAATAGCCTGTGTAACCGCCGTCGTTTGAATCAGCGGCAGAAGTCCAAACTTCACCGGGACTATCGGTCGCGATCGACTTCAGCGCCGGTAAATCCATGTACGCGATAGCCAAAGGACCGACCTCGTCGGCATTCAAAATCGCACTCGGCACTTCATCCGCCGCATCTTCAACAATCATGAAGCCGATCATGCCACTCGCCGCGTGCAAAGAGGTCGAACCGTGATGGTGCGCGTGATACCAGAACGTCCCCCCTGCGTGGTCGCTTGGAATACTGTACGTATACGTTAAAGTATTTCCGGGTTCTACGGTAGAAAAGACATCATCCGCCCCCGCATCTGGACTGACGTGCAAACCGTGCGTGTGCAAGTTTGTCTTTTGCGAGTAGTGATACCCGTTTCCTGAAGCCGGGTGCGTGCAGGTAGCGCCGCACGGCGCCATATCGTTCTGGAGCGTCACCGTCACCGTATCGCCCGCTTTGAACCTCAAAGTCGGCCCGTGTTGCAAAGTGTCCAAACTCGTCGCGTCCACGTTGTAACCTCTCAGCTTCATGCTCACGCCGATGTCGGCGTTCGTGTACGTGTACTCAGATACCGTGATGGTCGTCGTCAACGCGCTGCGTTTTTTTTTGAAAATATGCGTGTGAGTGTTGTTACGTGCTCTTTGAAAAAAAGGTATGTTGACCTTTCATTTTCTTATTTTCCAATTTACTCGCGCGCGCGCCGCGTTCGAAAAGAACGCGCGAGAGAGAAAGAGGTTCGAATCGAGCGACAGGCATAAAAGAAGAGAAATCGTTACTCTTCCGACGCGCGTTTGGAGCGCGTTCTCTTTTTTAGCAGAAGAGAGAGAGAAGAGAAAGAAAAAAGAGAGGACGAGAGAAAAAGCGTCCGAAAAGGTCCGGAAGGGAGAGATATTTGTACAAATTAAGAACAACTCTTCTTACCCGCCCGAGGATGATATTTCGGTGATGGCCGCGCGGACGCCGACGACCAAGATCATCGCGAAGGATAACGCGAATAGTAGTTTTTCATAGATCGACATCGCGCAGAATGCGCTCGTGTATGTGTTGTTGGATAAGCGCGTCAAGCTTTAACAAACGCTTTCCTATTGTACGCGACGAATATCAATGTTTACTATTTTTGCGTGGTAAAAATGGAGGAATTAATGTTCGCAATCGCGGTCAGTTTTGCTTTTTTTGTTCGCAATCGCGGTTTTTGTCTACTCGTACAATCAATTCGCAAGTTCTATTGTTCTAAGTTAACCGAAGCGATCAACGCGCAATACATCGCCGCCGGATGGACGTCGAACGCGTCCGCGGTGGCGTTTCGCAGCGTCCACTTCGCGGTGGCATCCACAAACTCTCCGGACTTTTCGCCGCCGTCCGCGTCGTTTCCTTCGCCCGCCGGCGCCGTTCCCGCGCCTTCTCCTCCTGTTTCCGCCGCCGAGGCGTTTTCTCTTCTCTCGTCGGCTAAAATCCCTTCCGCGGTTGCCGTAATTTTTTCGAGAACCCGAAGGAGTTTGTTTCTATCCGTTTCCGCGTCTTTATCGCTTCGTTTCCTTTTCGTTGCCTCGTCGTCTCCTGTATCGTCGCCGCCGCAGCCGCCGTCCGAAACGAAATCTAACCTCCTCACCTCCACGACGCTTCCACAGACCATCCTCGACCCAGCTCTGGCGTCTTCAACGCGTCCTATCCGCACCGCGTACCGCTGCTTCGTGCGCTTATTCGTCTTATTCGTCTTCTCCTTTGCCTCTTCCTCCGCTTCCTCCGCCGCTTCGTCGTCGATCGCGGTCACCTCTTTACACACAAACCTCCTCGCGTATTGCGCCTCGTGAAATCGACACCCGCTATCTTTCACGTACTCCTCCGCGTTCGTCTCTTTCAGCTCTTCTATTTCGTTGTTTTCTTTCGTCGTCGCGAATACAAATTTTTCGCTTCTTCTCTCGACTTCTTCTTCTTCTCCTTCTTCTCCTCTCCGCCGCCGCCGCGTACGCCGGACGTCGTCGTAAAACACCTCCACCACGTAAAACTGCTCCTTAATCCTCTCCCTCTCCACATCCGTCAACCCGACCACGAACGGACCTCTCTCCTTCGGTTCTCTCCTCTTGTACGAGGTCACTTCCGCCCTCGTCCTCGTCTTTTGCATGCGCACGTCCTCGTCCAATCGGTTCAGCTTTTCCAGCGCGTTCACGTTGAATCGAACGTACGACGACGGCGGGAAGTTGATCGTTTCGAGGATCGTACTTTTTTTCCTCTTTTTATCCCCGTCTTTTGGGAGAAGAAGAACACGGTCATCGATCTTATCGTCGTCTTTAAACGAAGAAGACGCCAAAGCCACTTTGTCTCTGCCGCTCGATGTCGTCGATGGTTTCCAATACGCGATCATGATATATGTATACGAGTTCTGAAGAGTGCAAATTGGAACTTTTTTTTTCCCCAACATCGAACTTTTACTCGTCAAAAAGAAGAACGCACGCGCACACCATGACGACGACGCTTATTCCGTCGACTTCGTCGCTCCCTCTTCGTCGTCTCCGGCGGCAACAACGGCCCCCCGATCGGTATTATCGTTCTTTTTCGTCGTCAAAGTCAAAGTCGTCTTCGAGAAGAAGAAGAGGAGGAGGGACGAGAAGCGTGAGCGCTATCATCGACGACTTTGATGACGACGACGACGGTGCCGTCTTTCCAAAGACCATCTTCTTCGCGTCGTCTTTGTCGACGACGCTTTCGAGTCGTCGTTTTCGTCGTCGTCGTCGCGAGCTGGTGGTGGTGGTGCCATCGAAGAAGAACGCGAGGAGGACGACGACGAGCGCGAAGAAGACGGACGAGGACGAGAAGACGGAGGAAGCGACGACGTCAAAGTCGTCTTCGGACGATAAAATCGACGGTAACGAACCCTCGAAGATGAAAAAGGAAGATGAAAAATCTGGCTCTGGCGGCGCGTCGACGAACGACAATTCGTGGACGAGTGCAAATCAACGACGACAACAACAAGAACAACAACAATCGCATTCTCCTCGTTCTCCTTCTTCTCCACCACCGAATCGGTCGGTGATGCTGGTGAACCGAGCGACGAAAATCGTCGCGACGTACGCGTTGGTTTCGTTTCTGGCGTACGCGTACGAGGCGGCGTTTGGGACGAGCGACGGTAACCCGTACGCGGCGAAAGAGAGACGCGCGAGGGTTTTACAAGTGTCGTATTCGAAGTTTTTGAGAGACGCGAGGAGGAATGAGATTGGGACGGTCACGGTGGCGGGAGATCGTTTGACGTGGAAACCGAGGAAACCGACGGTGATCGACGCCGGGGGCGACGGGAGAAAGAGCGGTAACGAAGGAAAACGTGGACAAGAACGACGAGGAGGAGAGACGACGACGACGCTGAGCAAAAGCGACGGATCAAAGTCGTTTGAGATTCACTACGCGACGAGAAAACCCGCGGACGCGCAAACTCCGTACGCGCAGCTGGAAAAGAACGACGTCGAGCTCTTCTCGGTGGACGCCGACGGCGATAAGAACGCGTTTGATTTTCCGTTTTTAGTCTTTGCGTCGATCGTTTTGTTCTTTTGGTTGAGGAACATTCGCGAGAATTCGATGATGATGGGATCTGGTGGTGGCATGCCCGGCGGAAGAGGTGGTATGCCAGGTGGTGGTATGCCTGGTGGAATTCCAGGCGCGGGAAGGCAAGTCGGAGGGAGGTCGTTCAACGGCCGAGGACGCAACGATCCGAATTTCACGCCGCCACCGTCGACGACGTTCGAAGACGTCGCCGGCGTCGACGAGGCGAAAGAAGAGTTATCCGAAATCGTAGACATTTTGAAAAACCCAGAGCGGTACTCGAAATTAGGCGCGAGACCGCCTTGTGGGGTGCTTTTGTGCGGCTCGCCCGGGACCGGGAAAACTCTGTTAGCGAGAGCGGTGGCCGGCGAAGCCGGCGTGCCGTTCATTTCAGTCGCCGCGAGCGAATTCGTGGAGCTGTACGTGGGTATGGGCGCATCTCGTGTGCGCGATGTGTTCGCTCGAGCTCGCGCTCAAGCGCCAGCGATCGTGTTCATCGACGAAATCGATGCCGTCGCTAAAGGCCGGTCGGACGGCAAAATGAGAGGCATGGGTAACGACGAACGTGAACAGACTTTGAATCAGTTGTTGACTGAATTAGACGGCTTCGACGCCGATGCGAGCCGATTGGTAATATGCATAGGCGCGACAAACCGTCCGGATACGTTAGATGCGGCGTTACGACGCCCCGGTCGGTTCGATCGGATCGTTCAAGTGGACAAACCAGACGTCCAAGGAAGACGCGAAATTTTGGACGTCCACGTCCAAACGAGAGGTTTGCCGTTGGAGAACAATGTACAACAAAATGATGGAAAAAAACACTTGTTAGACGAAATCGCGACGATGACGAGCGGTTTTACCGGCGCTGATTTGGAAAACTTAGTCAACGAAGCCGCGTTACTCGCCGGTCGCGAAAACAAAACCACCGTCGGTAAGGAGGAATTTGAAAAAGCAGTCTTGAGAACCGTCGCCGGCGTGGAAAAGAAACGTTCGCTGTTAGGACCGAGAGAGAAATTCAATGTCTCCGCGCACGAAGTTGGCCACGCGATCGTTTCGCAAGCCGTCGGGACGTTACTTCCCGGATCGACGAAACCGGAACAGATTTCTATCGTCGCCCGGTCTGGAGGTGCGTTGGGTTTTACGTACACGCCACCAAACACGGACGAGCCGGAGAGGAAACTAATGTTTGCGGATGAACTTCGCGGGCAAATCGCCACGTTCATGGGCGGACGCGCGGCGGAAATGATTGCGTGTAAACGCGTGAGTACCGGAGCCTCGGACGATATTCAACGCGCGACGATGTTGGCGTATAAAGGTTTCGCCGAGTGGGGTTTGTCCGCCTCGGTCGGTCCGATATCCATACCGACTCTATCTTCCGGCGGTAACCCGGAAGATTGGTCGTTTAGCGATCGCGCGAAAGAGTCCGGTCACGACGTCGAAGGTGAAGTGACTGGATTGCTAAACGCGGCGTTAGTTGTGGCGTGCGAAACGTTACAGCTAAACGAAGCGTTGTTGCGCGAAGCTTCGGAGGTTTTAGCGAAAGAAGAGAGAGTCCAAGGCGACGCTTTGAGAGCGTATTTAGATCGCGCGAAAGCGCCCGCCAGTCTCGCGAAATTTTTAGAAGGAAAGTACGACATCCCAACGCGAGAGGATTTCAGACGGTTAAACGCGATGCCTTTGCCTGAATTTGAAGTCGCCAGAGCTTTGAGCAGCGATAACAGCAATCACAACAACAACAACAGCGTCGACGGAGGGGACAATAATAGCAGCAATAATAGTAGTAACGACACGAACAAAGTCGCCCCGAGATGAACGAGAGATAAAAATAGTCGCGAGTAGTTAGTCTAAATCGTGTGATGAAGTCAACGGGTTGCTAATACTAATGCTAAAACTAAGTAAATGTACACTCGCAACGACTCACTCAAACTATGACGAAGAGTCTTTCGAAAACATCGCCTTTAAGCTTTTCTTGTTGACTTTTCCCATCGCATTTCTCGGTATAGAGTCTACCACGTACGTTTTCGTGATCCATCGTTCGCTCGTTAAGTTCTCTCTCGTCCACGCTTTCACTTCCTCGTCGAAGGACTGCTCGCTGAAATTCTCCGTGGATTTATATTCGTCCAAAGGCGCGACGATTGCCACGGCGCGCTCGCCGTAGTGTTCGTCCACCTCTCCGAATACCGCGATTTCTTTCAAAGACGTTTGACTTAAACCATCCAAAACTCTCGCCTCGATTTCTAGCGCGGAAACTTTCTCGCCGCCGACTTTCAAGACGTCCACGGAAGCGCGACCGACGATGCGCCAGTCTTTTTTATCGGGGGAAACGGACACGACATCGCCGGTTTTAAAGTACCCGTCGCTCGTGAACGCCTCTTCGGTTGCTTTTGGATTGTTCCAGTACTCTTTGAAAATCCCCGGTCCTTTCACGAGTAACTCGTTCGTCGCGTCGTCTAGAATTTTGCACTCCGAGTTTGCCAACGGTTCGCCGACGGATCCGGGCGCGCGACTCGAGAAATCCAATTTTTGCGAAAGCGCCATGCCGATTTCCGTCATCCCGTATCGTTCCAACAGAGGCGATTGGTTTTCAGTCAGCGCGTTCCACTGATTTAGAATGGAAGTAGGACACGCCGCGGAACCAGAAACGCACAAGCGAAGCGCTTTCGCTTCCTTCGCGCACTCCGATCGAGTCGATACTTTTTCCTTCGTCTCGTCGTTTCCGTCTCCTTCCTCTTTTTCTTTCTCTCTTCTCCTCCTATCTGCGTTGTCGTAAACGTCCAACTGTCGCAACGCCATCGCGTACATGGTTGGTACGCCATAAAACATCGTTATATCTGGCCCAGAGTTTCGCATCCTTCGCCAAAAATACCTCGGATCGAACTTGAACGCATCCGTGAACTCCACCGTCGCGCCGCTCGCGTGCGACGCCAAGACGCCGTTCACGAATCCGTGCACGTGGTGCAAAGGCAAACAGTGCAACAAACGGTCCTTCTTGGAAATTTCCCACGCGTCTCTCAACGTCTTCGCTTGAGAATACAAACTCTGTCTGGTGTGTAAAACGCCTTTCGGCTGCCCAGTCGTTCCGGACGTGTATAAAATCAGCGCGCCCACTTCTCCGTTTCTTTGACTTCTACCGCTACTATCGCTACTATCGCTGCTACTATTTTTACTACCGTCGCCGCTAACGTCTTCCAGCCAATTCTTCTGAAGCTCGCACGGCTTCAGCGCCCACTTTGGAATTTTATACACTCGCCTAATCTCCGCCTCCCCGCACGTGAACGTCTCCTCTTCCTCTCCTCCGCTCCTCATGAAATAATCGTTCGTCCTCGGCGGCACTAAACACGTCTTCATCCCGCTATCGCGCGCGACGTGCGCTCGATCCGTCTCGTCCCCGAACGCCGACACGGGCACCGCAATCGCCCCGCGCATCCATATCGCGTACACCGACGCCACAAATTCCGCGTTTGGCGCGCAATACACCCCGACTCTGTCCCCAACGGACACGTCCTCTAAAACCTTCGATTGCGACAACGTGTAACTGAAATTGAAGAGTTTCGCGTACGCGACCGCATCCAAAGGGCCTTTGGAAGCGACGCCAGAAGCAATCGCCGGTCGGTTCGGATTCAAACGCGCGCTTCTGCACAGCAGCGAAAGTATGTCTTTTATCTCTTCCTCCTCTTCTTCTTTTTCGTCGTTCAAAGCGGTCGCAGAAGAAGAAGAAGAAGAAGAAGAAAAACGAGACGTTGACGACGACGAAAACGGTTGTCTCCTCATCTTCCCATCTCCGCGCGACGACGACGACGACGAAAACGGCGAAGACCGGCGGCGACCTCGCGCGACGACGGCGGCGTTGTTGGCGGTTTTCGCGCTTCCTCCAGCGGCACCAGCGGCATCCGGCACCATCGCCGCTCGCGTCGTCGTCGTCGTCGTCGAGCCGCCACCAGACGACGAAGAAGAAGCACACGAACACGAACGCGAAGAAAAGTAAACGCTCATCTTCGTCGTCGTCGCAAAAAAGCGTCGCAAGGCTGCCACTCGCATCATATATATGTGTGTTCTCTGCGCGATGAATGAAACGCTCTTCTTCTTCTTCTCCTCTTCTTTTTACTGCATATGCGGTGTGTGGGTGCGCGCTTTTTCTCTCTTCTCTCACAGGATCGAGTGTTTTCTGACGAGCGAGAAGCCCAACACGACCGAGGAGTGGAAGGGAGAGATCTCCGTATGTCATACATGTGGATCGATATGGCCCTATTAACGTTGCGTATACTCTTCGCCAAAAAAACAAAAAAAATTTCGCCTTTGCTTTGTTATTTATTCCTCTTCTTCACTTTTTATCCGCACCATCAATCACTCACACACGAGAACAAAAAGAATGGCATTCACGAAAGCCTTTTACGAACAAGCGTTCGAGCGCAACTTGAAAGCGCAACAACAACAGAAACCAGAGACGACTTCTGGGTTCGCGGCGGCTTCTTCGGCGATGACGCGAACGCAGAGAGCGACGATGCAGTTCACCGCGTACAGTAAGAAAGAAGTGGTGCGCGTCGTTCTTCTTTTTTTGTTTTCTTTTTTGTTTTTGTTTTTCTTTTGAACACAAAACATCCAAAATGTGAGCGCCGCGCGGAAGGCAAGGCGCGAGGTTTAGGAGGAGATCCGGGATGTGCGGTTCGATTTTACGCGCTCGTTTGATGGAGGGTGTAGTTTTGAGCGCGATGCGGGTGGTTTTGCGGGTCGGGAAATGTCGCGTGGCGTGTCTTTGCGCGCGATGGATGGATGCGCGACGTTTCAAAAGGGATCGGCCGCCAAACATCATCCACCAGCACAGAGAGGAGCTTTTTTATTTTTCGAATATGGATTATTGAATTGAAAACTCTCGGTTTTGGTTCGTAAAGGACGCGCGAGCGGAGAAACGGGCGGCAAAACCGAACGCGATCGGTAGGCGCGGACGCGATGACGCCGTTGATCTGAATTTCGCGGGTTCTCGACGGCTGGAAGGATCTAGATTCTTTCTTTTTGTCAACTTGGAATGAGAGAAACTCACCCAATTTTTGTTTGACTCGATTCTCGATTACTTTTATTTAAAAACAGGACCCGCTCGGTTTCTTGAAAGATTTAGCGGCTGGTGGCGTCTCTGGTTCGATCGCGAAAACTGCGACCGCGCCGATTGAAAGAGTCAAGCTTTTGATCCAAACGCAAGATGCGAACCCGAGAATTGTCTCTGGGGAAATCCCGAGATACACCGGTATCGTGAACTGCTTCACGAGAGTCTCCGCGGAGCAAGGCGTCGCGTCGTTCTGGAGAGGTAACACGGCCAACATCGTCCGTTATTTCCCGACGCAAGCGTTTAACTTTGCGTTCAAGGATACGATTAAGAACTTGTTTCCGACGTACTCGCCGAAGGAGGCATTCTGGTCGTTTTTTGCGGTCAACATGGCGTCCGGCGGTTTGGCCGGCGCGGGTTCTTTGTTGATTGTGTACCCGCTTGATTTCGCTCGTACTCGTTTGGCCGCCGATGTCGGTTCGAACAAGGATCGCGAATTCACCGGTTTGGTCGATTGCATTTCCAAGACTGCCAGAGCTGGCGGTGTTGGTGCTTTGTACAAGGGCTTTGGCGTTTCCGTCCAAGGTATCGTCGTGTACAGAGGTTCGTACTTTGGTCTCTACGACACCGGGAAGGGTGCCTTGTTGACCAAGGATTCTTCCATGATTGCGAAGTTCGTCGTCGCGCAAGTCGCCACGAACGCCGCTGGTGTCTTGTCTTATCCGTTTGATACCGTTCGTAGACGTTTGATGATGACGTCCGGTAAGAAGGGCGGCGCCGCCGGTCCGACGTACAGCGGTACCATGGACGCGTTTGTTAAGATTTACCAAGCCGAAGGCGCGGGCGCGTTCTTCAAGGGTGCATTCTCTAACATCTTGAGAGGCGTCGGCGGTGCGATGGTTTTGGTCATGTACGATGAAATCAAAGCCATCATCAACCCGAACTAAGAGTATTATTTTAATAACAATAACCAACAACGTGCTATAATTAGAAAGAAAGAGAGAGAAGAGAAGAGAGAGAGAGAGACAAATAAATAATGTAATAAATCCTGTGTTGATGTCTACTACCCTACTACTTACTTACAATTGTTTAATCTACGTATTACATTGTTGGCGCGAAGAGCGTTTCCGCGGCCACATCGTCACCATCTCTGGTTTTCAAGTTGTCCACAAACGCACTCGTTTCGGTTTGCGTAAAAGTATCGTTTGACAAATAAGCCACGTCCGTGGTGTATGGCTCAGAAGCGAGTCCTATGTCCAGAACGAGTTTCCACGTGATTTCGTGCAATTTCGTTCGTCCTGGTTCGCCGTACGCTTTCTTTATAATCCCGCACGCGTAGTTACTCGAGGAGACGGTTTTGCCTTTTGGCATGCGCACTCTCACGAAACGCTCGTTCAAATCGAATCGTTCCGTAATGCTTCCATCCGTATGTTTGTTCGTCGAGCCGAGGAAAAACGCGACGTCTGTTCTCGAAATAAGCCTTTCTGAACACGCTCTGTGGATGTCCAGTCGAGAGTTGATGTCTTTGTTATTCACCTCGCACGCAGCGGCGTCGGCGTCTTGTAGCTCCTCAATCGGTGATGGAGTTTCGTTTCGTAAGAGGTTGGTTCCTTCCTCCCCTTCTTCGTAAGTGCCGTCGTTATCATCCTCGTCCCTTTCACCGCCATCAAAGCCTGCTTCACCAAAATCGTCGTCGTCTAAAATTCTATTCGTATTATCAAATTTTTCTTCCTCTTCTTCTTCTTCTTTATCGTCGATGTCATGATACAGATGATCGTACTCATTTGCCGCTGGCGGTGGTATCGGCGTTTTGCTGCCAACAAACGGAGCGACGCTTGGCGCATGTAAGTCACCGTCGTCGTCGTTAAAAGTCATTCCCGCTTCTTCCCATTGATGCTGCTCTCGATGATAAAGGCTATCGCTTTGAGCACGAAAAAATCCGGTATCTTCGCTACTTCTTTGACTTCTGAAATCGTAACTCGCGGTGCTCGCCGGGGCGGCTACTTTCTTCGCACTCAACGCGAACTCTTCTGACGTCCGCTGCAACGTTTTAA
>Ga0181559_10001102_pt1 | contig 26309 bp, 18 predicted proteins | sample 011ome_21_FD_133752 | JGI IMG/M metagenome (GOLD analysis project Ga0181559, IMG submission 133752) | Coastal salt marsh microbial communities from the Groves Creek Marsh, Skidaway Island, Georgia - 011508AT metaG (megahit assembly) | ecosystem: Environmental > Aquatic > Marine > Intertidal...
CGGGAATCGTCAGGCCGCCCAGAATAGAGGTGGTGGCGTTAAACCAGTGCGGCAGCGTGAGGTCGGTAGCAAGGACCCCAAGTACGAGCAGCACCGCCCAGATGACCGGCTGTTGCAGCAGCTGTGAGGGGCGAAATTCGCCGGACGAAATGGCCAGCCCCAGCGTGTACTGAGAAATCGAGTTGACAAAGAAGTAGGCCATGGCCAACGCCAGGCCAGTGTCTCCGAACGCCAGCAAGCAGATCGGCAGCCCCATGTTGCCGCCGTTGGGGAGCACCAGGGCCGGCACGTAAGTGCGGTAAGACCAGCCCGTGACCCGCAAAAATGCAAACGCGACTGCGGTGCTGCACATCACAATAAAAACCGCAACCATAGCCGTTTCGCCTAACGTGGCCAGGGTGGGCGCATGGGTCGTGAGGGACGAGTAAATCAGGCAAGGACTGCCGATGTACATCACCAGTGAGCCAATCGTATCGGTATGAAATGGTTGTTTGCGGCGGGTCCACAAATACCCAATAGCGGCAATAACGAACACTGGGGCAACGATGCCCAACACTTCCTGTACCATGCGCTGATCAACCGCTAAAACGCGCTATTCTAGCGCCTTTGCCCTAACTTAGGGTGGGACCGTGCACTGCAACCGCGATCCGGGCCGGTCACTGCTGCTGACGCTGGTGGACCGCGGTACCTCGTGGTCCGCGGCGCCGGATGATCAAGTCACCCTCAGCACAGTTGTGCAGCGCAGCGAATCTGCTTAAAACCCTTGCAGGCTTGCCGGGTCCAGCGTCGCGCAGGTGGAGTTGAGCTGGGCATACTCAGTGGCATTGAACTGATCACCGCGAAAGGCCCGCGCGTATACGGCGCATTGTGCTGCAGGATCGGTAAACCCTGTATCTGCAGCCAGTGCCGCTTTGATTGAGGCGACGGTGACCTCCTCATCGGACATGTAGATCCCTTGGTCCGTGGGCGTGTCCAGGATCAACATGCGTTGCCCTTCAGTACCCCAGGCCAGCCAGTCGACTTCGCGCCCTTGTGTGCCCGTGGCGGGGTTACCGGTACGGGCAAAGTGAGTCCAGTAAGACATCATGCTGTCAGACAGTGCACGCTGGCCTGCGTCGTTCGGATAAATGTTGCCCAGGCGCCCCATGCCGCTATCAAAATCGCCGAACACAAAAGCAATCTCCAGCGCGTGGGCCGCACCGAGGGCGACGCTGAGATCAAAACCCCACTGGCTGGGTTCTTCATCCCAATCAAAGCGGTACGCATAAACCGATGGGTTGCCTGCTTGGGTCATATAGTTGGCTAAGCGATCAACTCCGCGCTCTTTCCAGGCCAAGGCGCCGTATTTGACCTGTCGCTGATACAGCGCTGGGTCTTTCAGACGGGGTAAAAATCCCAACCAGAGGGTGGTGTACGCCGGGTCCTGCATCATGAATAACGAGGGCTCATCGCGGTTAGTGCCGAGAATGGTTGGCACCCGATTATGCGCATCAGGATCTGAGAAAATTTCCTGGGTACTGAGATCAGGTAGGACGTGTCCGTCGCGAAAGATCTCGGGGACGTTGATCATACCAAAGCCGCCCGGGCCAAACAGCGCAAACAACTCCGCCGGGGTTTTGCCGCGTAAATAGGTTTGCAGATCAGCGTCACTCAGGTCAGCCTGGTGGCGCTTGGCTGCAGCAAGATTAGCTACGGTGCCGTCTTTAACGAGCAGTTGGGCGGTCATTTCCTGGCTGCTGTTGGGATGACCGCCGTTATCTGCATAATTTTGCGCGTAGCTCAACGGTTGGGCATTGTACCCGCCGCTTTGCACAACGGCTCGATGAAACAGACCCTCGGCCAGAGGTGAAGCCATGATCGCTAGCGTATCCACGGCGCCTGCGGATTCACCAAACACCGTGACGTTGTTCGGATCGCCGCCAAATTCGCCAATATTGTCTTGTACCCATTGCAGTCCGGCGATGGTGTCCAGGGTCCCGTAGTTGCCTGAGTCATCCAGTGGGTTCCCGGTGGCGAGTGCCGGATGGCTAAACCAGCCTAAAAATCCGAGCCGATAATTGATCGTGACCACCACAACTTGTTGAGAGACGGCCAGGGTAGCACCGTTGTAGCTGGCGCCATCACCAATGCTATTACCGCCGCCGTGAATCCAATACATCACCGGCAAATCTACGGCATTGGGTGGTGACCAGACATTCAGAAACAAACAATCCTCGTTGCCGGCAATGGAGCCGGGTGCGGCATCACTCAACGGCGAGGCTAATTGTGGGCACATAGCCCCTGCCGCGATGGTTTCGCGCACGCCTGTCGTGCGCACAGGTGGTTTGGGTGCCCGCCAGCGGTTGTCGCCCACCGGCGGGGCTGCATAGGCGATACCCATCCAGGCGCGTGCGCCGTTGTCTCGAAAGCCGACGATTTCGCCACCGGTGGTGCGCCGTAGTGTCGTGTCGTCGCGCATCACCGGAAGCGGCGGCTCAGGCTGAGATTGCAAGAACAAGTTGGCGCCGATAACCACAACGAGGCCGATAACGATCAATATAATGGCGGTTTTTCTCATACGTCTTTCCGATTATGCAGAGCAAGATTAACATTTTTTGTAACCACGCCTTTACCCGCTGAACGAGATTTGTGGTACTTTTTGGCGGTTATCAGACACTTAGAGTGAGGGAAGCGCAAGTGAGCAGGTTTGATCTGATTGTTCGAGGTGGCACGTTGATCGACGGGACCGGCGCCGCCGCGCGCACCGCGGACGTGGCGATCCTCAACGGTGCGGTAGCCGAAGTGGGTCAGGTGAGCGGCAGTGCCCACCGTGAGATAGATGCGGCAGGGGCCATCGTGACTCCGGGTTTTGTGGATATCCACACTCATTACGACGGACAGGCGACGTGGGCGAACCGCATGTCACCGTCAAGCCACCATGGTGTGACGACTGTGGTGATGGGCAATTGCGGGGTGGGATTTGCGCCCGTACGCGCAGCTGATCACGATGTTTTGATTGAGCTGATGGAAGGTGTTGAAGATATCCCTGGAGTCGCCCTGCATGAAGGATTGCCATGGAGCTGGGAGTCGTTTCCCGAATACATGGATTATTTAAGCCAGCGCCAGTTTGACATGGATATCGGTGCGCAACTGCCGCACGCCGCATTGCGCGTTTACGTGATGGGACAACGGGGCGCGGACAGAGAGCCAGCGACGCCTGACGATATCGCTCAGATGCGGCAATTGACGCACCAAGCGGTAGCCGCAGGCGCCCTGGGTTTTACCAGCTCACGCACCTTAAATCATCGCAGTGCTAACGGTGAACCGACGCCTTCGCTGCAGGCTGAGTCGGATGAACTGCTGGGACTCGCAATGGGCCTGAAAGATGCAGGTCGAGGCGTACTTGAATTCATCTCCGATTTTAATGACTTGGATGATGAGTTTGGTTTGTTACAGGGGATGGTCGAAACCTCTGGGCGCCCGATGTCGATCTCGTTGGCGCAGGGCCTCAGCCCTAACGGATGGAAGAAAATTCTCGCGCGGATTGAGCAGGCTAATGCGTCTGGTCTGGTTATGCGTGGACAAGTCGCGCCGCGCCCAATTGGTGTACTGTTGGGTCTCACGACGACGCTGGCGCCTTTCAGCGCACGCCCTGCTTATCAGGAGACCAGTCAGATGCCACTGGTCGAACAGGTGGCCGCACTCCGCGATCCCGGGCGTCGGGCCCGTATTCTGTCTGAGCAACCGGGTTCGGGGTTTGCGCGCCTGCATCGGATGATGGATGAAGGACGTAAAGTCTGGTTACTGACCGATCCGCCAAATTATGAGCCCGATCCGAACGACAGCATGGCGGCCAGGGCGCAGCAAAGTGGCGCGAATGTGTGGGACTACATTTACGATCAGTTGCTGGCGAATGATGGGCGCAATATTTTGTACATGCCGTTTGCCAACTACGCGGACAACAACCTCGACTGCTGTCGAGAAATGATCTTGCATCAGAACACGGTCATGGGGCTAGGGGATGGGGGCGCGCATGTGGGCACCATTTGTGACGCCAGTTTTATTACCACGTTGTTCACGCACTGGGGGCGTGACCGTACTCGCGGGGAGCGGATTGATTTGCCGACGCTGGTCAAAAATCAATCGCGGGATACAGCGCGCGCGGTGGATTTGCATGATCGGGGTACCGTTGAACCCGGCATGAAGGCAGATCTGAACGTCATCGACTTTGACAATTTGCGTGTCCGGGTGCCAGAAATTGTCCACGATTTGCCCACGGGCGGTGCGCGTTTGCAGCAGAAAGCGGATGGTTACCTCGCTACGATCGTGTCGGGTCAGGTCACTTATGAAAATGGTAACGCAACAGATGCCCTGCCTGGCCGATTAGTGCGCTCTTAACCCATGAACGGCCCGTTGCAGGACATCACGGTTCTCGACTTAACCATTGCGCGAGCCGGACCCACGGCGGTGCGTTTACTGGCCGATTGGGGTGCAGACGTGATCAAGGTGGAGCCACCGCGCAGTGCGGGCCGCTCAGCGACGGGGGGGCGCCGTGGGTCTGATGAGCAAAATCTGCACCGCAACAAACGATCTCTGGCGCTGGATCTGAAAAGCGCAGCAGGGCAGGCTTTGTTTCAGGAACTGGCGCAGCACGCCGACGTGATTGTGGAAAATTTCCGCAGTGAGGTGAAATACCGACTGGGTGTCGACTACGAAACCCTGCGCGAGATTAACCCGCGCCTGATCTACGCCAGTATTTCAGGCTTTGGTCAGGCCGGTCCGTACGCCAACCGTCCGGGTGTAGACCAAATCATCCAAGGCATGAGTGGTCTCATGAGCATCACCGGATTGCCCGAGGGTGATCCCATGCGGGTTGGCGTCGCCATCAGTGATACGTCCGCCGGGATGTTTTTGGGGCAGGGTATCTTGCTGGCTCTGTTGCATCGAGAACGTACCGGGGAAGGTCAGTGGGTCCATACATCGTTGCTGGAAGCGATGCTGTGCAAATTGGACTTCCAGGGCGCACGCTACACCATGAGTGGAGAAGTGGCCCAGCGCCAGGGTAATGACCACCCAACCCAGGTGCCCATGGGGACGTTTCAAGCCCAGGACGGGCAAGTCAATATTGCCGCTTTTGGGGAGGTTATGTGGCAGCGGTTCTGCGATGCCTTACAGGCCGAGGCGCTGTTTGCCCATCCGGATTACGCGACAACAAAAGCAAGAATTGCCCTGCGAGAGCAAAATAAGCGCGACATCAATGCAGTGACCCGGCAGTTCACCGTGGCCCAATTGGTGGAGAAACTCAATGCGGCCGGTGTGCCGTGTGGGCCGATTAATGATATTGGCGAAGCCTTTGAGGATGCTCAAGTTCAGTTTTTGAACATGGCCAAGCCTGCTGCGCACCCGCAATTGGGTGATCTGCATCTGTTGCGCTCGCCAATCAACCTCTCCGCCTTTGAGGCAGAAGAACGCTTTGATCATGCGGCCCCAGATACCGGGCAGGATTCGCGGGCCATACTGGCGGATATGGGCATAGATTCTGCGCGTATAGAGGCGTTGGTTGACCAGGGCGTGGTAGGGGAATGAATCTTAAAACCGCAGCAGGTTACGCGGTCGGGGATTTTGGCATCAACCTGTACTTCATCTCGGTGATGACCTATCTATTGTACTTTTATACGGATGTCATGGGTCTGAGCGCGCTGGCCGCGGGTGGGGTGTTTGCCGTAGCGCGCTTCATTGATGCCGTGACTGATCCGTTAATGGGGGTCATTGCGGAGCGTACCCGCACTCGCTGGGGACGTATGCGTCCCTATTTGTTGTTTGGTGGCGTGCCGTTGGCGCTCATTTCATGGTTGACGTTTACCGTGCCCGATCTCAGTGCCTCCGGTAAATTGGTGTGGGCCTATGTCACCTATATTCTGTTCGGCATTATTTATACGGTGGTGACCATCCCCTATGCGGCTTTGACCGCCTCTTTGACCGATGACTATCAGGCGCGTACGCGCCTGTCGACCGGGCGCATTGCCTGTGCGTTCAGTGGTGGGCTGGTGGCTTCTGTGGGTACCATGCCCTTTGTGGGTCTGTTCGAGTCCGAAGCAGCCGGGTTTCAGGCACTGATGTTGGTGTTCGCGGTGGTTGCGACGGTATTGCTTTGGGTGTCGTACCGTTCGACGTCGGAAGTGATTGTGCCACCGGCAGACAAGCTTTCTTTGCGCGACAGTTTGCAGGCCATTACCGCCAACCGACCATTGATGGTGGTGATTGGAATTTTCTGCTGTGGCATGTTGAGCTTTACAGTGCGTCAGGCCAGCACCGTGTACTTCTTTATTTACAACGTTGGAGACCCCAGCTTAATTCCGCTGTTCTTCGGCATCACCCTGTCTTCTATGCTGGTGGGTATTTGGGCGGTTCCGAGTCTTTCGCAGCGCTTCGGTAAGGCTGGTGCTACTCGGCTGGGTGCTTACGTGACGATAGTTGCTTGCATAGGGTTCTACTTCACGCCGGTGGAGGCCGTATCAGTGCTCTTCGCATGGGGGTGTTTGGTCGCCCTGGGCAGTACACCGGTTGCAGTATTGGGTTGGGCAATGATTCCGGACACAGTGGAATATGCGCAGTTGAAGCTGGGCATCCGGGCCGACGGTGCAATATTTTCCACCGCCAGTTTTTTTCAGAAGCTGGCTAAAACCGTCGGTGGGGCAGGGGTTGCGTTTGCTCTCGGAATGGCCGGGTATGTGGCGAATCAGGCTCAGAGCCCCCAGGCACTGCAGGCGATTGCGGTCATGTTGACCTGGGTGCCGGTGGGGATCATGTTAATGCTGATCGTGCTGACTAAAATGTACACGCTCAGTGAACAGCGGCATGCGCAAATTGTCGCTGAGTTGAACAGCGCCTAGGCCGTCCAACCCGGGACATGTACGTAGGCGGTGTGACCGCATCCAGACGCCCGCACAGGGGGATGTGTCGCGACGGCCGAGCGGGCCTCCTGACTAGTGTTTAACCTCAGCGGCGTCACCCCAGGCGGCCCTGAGTTTGTCGATGTTGAAGCCGGGTTGCTGTGCGGCTTTAATGATCACGGCTTCGCCTGCCGCGATTTGTTGTGCGGCGCCCAGCACCTGATCAGCTACCGCCCAGGGAATCACCACCGCGCCATGCTGATCTGCATGGATCAGTTCACCACTGACTACGCGCATGCCCGCCACCGAGACCGGCTGGCCATAGCCGACCACATGAATAAAGGCGTGCGAGGGACCGACTCGATCGGCCATCATCTGAAAACCTTCAGCAATGTCGGGCAGGTCACGCACGCTGCCATCGGTGATCACGCCCAGCGCGCCCAGGCCTTTGTGTACATTTGAATTCACTTCGCCCCACCATGACCCGTAGCCGCGTTGTTGATCATCGAGATCCTGAATCACCATAATGCTCGGCTTGGGACCGGCATCAACGTACGCATAGTAGCCGTCGTTCATTGCCCTGGCTTCTGCTCCTTTTAAGTGCGTTGGGTGGGCTGCGCGAATGGTGGCTGTGCGGGCAATACCGACCATCGGGGGGAGCTCAGGACGCGTGCACACCAACGGGGTGGTGGTAAATCCATAGCCACGCCGTTCGGGTATCAGTAGCTCCAGGGCGTTACAAACCGTGGGCGTATCCAGAGTTGTTAAATCTTCGATGAGTGCTGCGGTCAGTTCAGTCATTGAGTCGCCTCCACAGTGCGTGCCAGATGTGAGTCGTAAGTGTCTTGATGGGCTTGTTTATGCCACTCAAGCAACAATAATTTCAAGGCCATGGCGACGGCCATGGGGTCGTCAAACATCATGTGATGGTAGGTGCCAGGCAGGGTGATGGTCGGCAGCAAGCCCCCGGTGATCTCCGCCATGTGGTCGGCATAGAACGCTCCTTCGTCTTCGCTGAATTCACCGAGCATGAGCGCACTGCGGCAGGGTAGCGCTGCAAACTTGTCGCGCTGGCTGATCCCCATGGCGAGGTAATCAAACAAGCCAGGGTCAAATTTCCAGGTCCAGCCTCCAGGCACCGCCTTCAGACCATACTCCGCGAGATGGCGCAACACCGCAGGATGCACACCAGGCTGTTCAGGTATGAAACGAAATCGCCCCAACGCGGTTTCTTTATCTTCGTATACACGCAGTTGGCGTCCCGGCTCAACACCCTCGCGTTCGACCCGCAGACCCCATTCCAAAACCTCCTCGGGGGGGGCGGTGGTGAAATCCATAAACACAATGCCGCCCAGGTCGGGTCCATAGTGATGGCCAGTCTCCAGGGCCACCCAGCCGCCGAAGCTGTGCCCAACAACGTAAGGCTTGGGGCCGAGTTCAGCAGCTTCACACACGGCCCATACTTCCCGGGCGAACAATTCACCACTGTAGCGCTCCCGCCAATCGCTATCGCCGTTGCCCGACAGGTCGATGGCGGCGATGCGAAAGCGGTCAGCCAAGAACGGCGCAGTAAAGCGCCACCACTCCAGGTGCGCATTGCTGCCGTGGATTAAGACGATGCCCGGTAGACCAACCTCGCCCCAGGTTTCGTACACGATCTTGGCGCCCGCGACATCAATGTGGGCAGTAGATGATTCAACGGCACAAGCGCGGTCAAACCAGAAAGGAGTATCAGACATGAGAAGCCGACTTTTTGTGGCAGTTTGAAGCCGCTTACCCTAGCACGGGGTCGGCCATCAGTGGAAATTTGACAGTGGCAATCTAGGCCCCTTTTGGCTTATTTTGTGTCTGATGCAGGGTAAACCAGAGGGGAGAGATGGAGCAGCTTTTAGAAGATATAACGGTCGTTGATGCGGCGACCTTTTTGGCCGGTCCGGGGGCAGCCACGATCCTCGGTGATTTTGGCGCTAACGTCATTAAAATTGAGCCACCTGGCGGTGATGGTTATCGAGGCCTTAACGGGGGGCATCCGATTCCGTATCACTGGCTGCTGACCTCGCGTAACAAAAAAAGCCTGGCACTGGATTTAACCAAAGATGCGGGTCAGCAGCTCATGCATGAGCTGATTGCCAAAGCGGATGTGTTCACCACTAATTTTCTGCGCGCCCAAATGGAAAAGTACCAGTTGACCTACGAGCAGGTGCAACAGATCAACCCGCGTCTTGTTTACGCGCATATCTCCGGTTACGGGTTAGAAGGTCCAGAAGCTGATCGACGGGCATTTGATGTCACCGGTTGGTATGCACGCAGTGGCATTATGGAGTTTATTCGTGAACCCCAGCAGATGCCCTTGCCTATGGCCCCCGGCATGGGCGACCACTGTACAGCCACCGCGCTGTTCGGCTGTATCATGACCGGCCTGTATCGCCGTGCGATCACGGGAGAAGGTTCTTTTGTGTCCACGTCCTTAGCAGCGAATGGCGTCTGGGGTAATGGCATGGCTTTGCAGGGGGTCGTGGCGGGTACGAATATTGGCACGTATCGGCAGGCCAAAGGCTGGCCAAACCCATTTACCGATGCCTATCCGTGTAATGATGGTGAATACGTGGTGTTGGCGCTCATTAACACGGGTCGGGAATACCCCCAACTGGCAACGGCTTTAGGCCGGCAGGCCTGGCTTGATGACCCGCGTTTCAAAAATGTCGCGGCCGTGATGAAAAACCGTCCTGCGTTTCGCGAAGTCATGAACGAAGCGTTCATGCAATTCAATCTGGCCGAGGCCAGCGAACGCCTGGAACAGGCCGGTGTGACCTACTCGCGGGTACAACCTATGGCTGATGTACTCACCGATGAACAGATGCGAGCCAACGGTATTGTGATTGAGACCGGCGACCCCGGGGAGGGTTATGAACTCACCATCGGCAGCCCAATTAACGTCAAAGAAGCGCCTAAAAAAGCGCCGACACGTGCGCCGGATGTGGGTGCGGACAGTGTTCAGGTGCTGCGGGACCTTGGCTTTGAAGAAGCGTATCTGCAGGGGCTGCTCGCGGCAGACGTCGTGTTTAGCGCAGACCGTCAAGCATGAAGCTGGGTATCCATGCGGGTCCTCAGGATCTGTCTATGGCGGAGCTCAAGCGGTTATGGAAAACCGGGGATGAGCAGGGGTTTGATTGGGTCTCGGTGTGGGATCACTTTTATGCCAATCCACTCAAAGACCGGAACAATCCCTGTTATGAAGGGGTAGCGGCGTTAGCAGGCTTGGCAACCTATACCGAAAACGTGCGGGTCGGCTGTCTGGTCTTTTGTGCCTTGTTCCGTAATCCGGGAGTGCTGGCCAAGGCCGGGGTGACCATTGACCACTTATCGGGTGGGCGCGCCGACATTGGCATTGGCGCGGGCTGGCTGGAAGAAGAATTTCGTGAGTACGGATATGGGTTTCCACCGCTGGGCGAACGTTTTGATCAGCTGGAAGAAGCGTTAGCGATTATCACGGCCCTGTGGCGTGGTGAAACGGTTGCGTTTAAAGGCAAGTATTATGACCTGGAGGGCGCCGTGTGTGCCCCGGCGCCGTTGGGTTTACGCCTGTGGATCGGCGGTCGCGGTAAGCAGCGCACAATCCGCCTTGCGGCGCAATATGCGGATGGGTTCAACATGCCTTACGTGTCGCCGGATATCGCGGCGGACCGCCTGGCGCGGCTGCGTCAAGCCTGTGACGTCATAGGCCGTGACCCAGAACAGATCGACACCAGCGTCAATTTAGGCTTTTACATGAATTCAACGCGCACCCCGGATATCGACCCCCGCGGGGCGCTAACTGGCAGCGCCCAAGAGGCGGTGGACCGGATCGGTGAGTTTGAACGGGTGGGCATCAAAGGGATCAATATCGCGTTTCGTCCGCCCATCGAATGGGACAGTCTGCAGTGCTACATTGAAGAGGTCATGCCGCACTTTGCGTGACGGGTTGCACACTCTGGGTCCGCGGGCAAAAGTCCTTCTGGCGAATCAGGATCTGCAACCGCCACTGCGGGCTTCGGCCAACAATTGTGCATGGGGGCTGTAGCCTACGCACGGGCCCAGACGTTCACCGGAGTTTCACCGGAGACGGTCTAGGCTAGCACCATGATTTCAAAAAGTGATAACTCGCCAGCCAGCACAACCCAAGATGCTGCCGCGCCGCGCCTGACCGTTTGGTATGACGCACAATGCCCACTGTGCGTGCGGGAAATCGCCTGGATGCGCAAACTGGATCGGGACCGTGCAATTGAGTTCATCAGTGCCTATCAGGCGAGCGATTGTCCGCTGAGTCAGGAGGCACTGTTAGCACGCATGCATGCCCGAGATTCTGCCGGTGTGTATTTATCCGGCGCGGCAGCGTTTGCTGCCATGTGGCGGGTACTGCCAGGGTTGCGACCGTTTGGTTGGGCCGCCCAATGGCCGCCAGTACTCAAAGGCCTGGAGTGGGCTTACCTACGGTTCCTGCGGGTACGGCCGGCGTTGCAGCGGTGGGTCCGCAACCTCGGTATGGCGTAGCGCCTAACCCGCTTTTCCGAACCCCGCGCTTGGCCGGTGACAGAGTGACTGTCCTGGCTTAATACGTGCCCGTGACACGACTCTCAAAATCTAACCACTCACCTCGTGCGGTTTGAAAAGGTACTCGCACAATACAGGTGGGCTTGGACTCCGGGATACGATGGTCACTGAACGAAGCGCGCACGGACAACGTCTGCTTGGCGCCCTGAGCGAGCTCGATTGGAGCGATGGTCTGTGGCTCAAACTGCCAACGCTCATCAGCCGATTGACAACTGACCAGCAGCGTGAGGTCGCGCTCGGTGGTGTTTGCCAAGGGTATCCTCAACGTGAACTGGTTGGGTTGCTTGAGCGGTTTCAGCTTGACTCGTTTGGGCGCAAGCTTTCGTGTGAGCGCAAAAAAATCGTAATTGTCCTGGGGGCGGACAACGTCCTGAGCCTTGATGGCGTCAGCTTCAATGACCGCCACGGCGACCTCGTCACCCCGCACAGACACCTGTAACAAGTGGTGAAATCCACCCACACTCTCGTGGTCATGTGCCGACGTGGCCGCCGCGTTGGTCATGGTGTAGGCGATGCCGTCCTGTTCGAAGAAATGGTAGTGATGGTGATGCCCGTAAAATACATGCGACACCTGCCGTTGTTTGAACAGCTGATGTAACGCCTGGGCGTTGGCCAAGAGCATGGGGGGCCTATGCATGAACACCAGCTTGTGTTGTGCAGTGCTGTTGTCCAGTGTGCGCCTGAGCCAGGTGAGCTGTTCGCCGGCGATGCGGTTGGCGCCCTCACTCGAATCGCTGTTCAGGGTGACCAGCAGGGTGTTTTTATACGTAAACGCGTAGTACAGAGGCCCCCAGGTTTCCTCAAAAATGGCTTCTAGCTGCGGGTCGACGGTTTTGTTACCCCCGTAAACGTCGTGATTGCCCGGCACGGCCAGAAAAGGCACCGGCGCCAGCGGAGCGATTTGGTTGGCAAAGCGTTGCCACTCTGCGGCGATGGCGTCCAGGTCGCTGTTGTAGCCCTCAATGAGGTCGCCCACCTGAATCACAAATGCCGGACGAAGACGCCGGGCCTGATCGATCAGTCGATTGAACTGATGGGTGTCGTGAAATTGTGCGTCACCCAAAACGACGAAGTGAAACTCGTCAGCCTCTTCGGCGGGAGGGACAAATTCTGCGGCAACGCTCAGATGGCTGCCGGCGCTGAAAATAACCACGCTGAACACCCTGCAGAAACGCTGCCAGAACGTGTTGTGCGTCATAGGCTTCGGCACTGTGGTGGGGTGCCCTGTTGTGCCGCATAGTCCTCGACCGCACGCCAGACGCGTAACGTATTGCCGCTGAGGATTTTCTCAATATCATCAGATGAGTAACCTCGATCGAGGAGGCCTTGTATCAGGTTGGGGTAGCTGGCGACATCTTTCAGGCCCACCGGTAATGAATCACCTACACCATCATAGTCAGACCCTAAGCCGACCGCATGGATGCCGGCGAGCTCAACCACTCGATCAATGTGGTCAAGAACCGTGTCCAGCGTAGCGAAAGGGTAGGCGTTCTCGGCCCTGTATCGCTCGGCAAATTTGAGCAACAGTGGGTCATCATCAGCCAGATGGTTGGCGGCTTTGTAAGCATTGAGCGCTGCCCGACGGGCCTGACTGTAGGCTTGTGAGGCCTCGTGCAAAAAATTGGACCCGTAGTTGATTTGAATAACGCCACCAGCGGCGGCCATGGCCTTGACCATATCATCGCTCATGTTGCGCTGAAAGCCCGGAGTAAAGTGCCGCATGGACGAGTGGGTGGCCAGCACTGGTGTGGCCGAGCGCTCCAGAACTTGCCAAAAGGCCAGATCGGAAATATGGGAGACGTCGATCATCACGCCCAGGCGATTCATTTCACCAATCAGATCCTGACCAAACGGGGACAGGCCCTGCCAGTGCTCATTGGGGTCGTAGCTGGAGTCGCTGATGTGGTTGCTTTTGGAGTGAGTCAGGGTGATATAGCGAATGCCGCGCTCAAAAAAATGGCTGAGGTTGTCATTGCTGCCTGCCACGGGCCCGCCGTTTTCCATCCCCATTGGCAGTGATATAACCCCGGACGCAAAATGCGCGGCCAGGTCTGCGCTGCAGGTGGCGACGGCGAACTTGTCCGGGTTTTGCGCAGCTAACTGCTCGACACTGGCGATGGCTTGTTCAGCAAACTGAAAGGCCGTGCCGGCCTCATCAACGGTGGCGGGGATATAGATCGACATGAACGGCGCATTCAGTCCGCCTGACACCGCACGAGGATAGTCAAAGTCGCCGCTGTCGGTCGCCTCGCTGACGTTGACTGGATTGCGATAGATGCGATACGGCACATCTATGTGCGTATCGATGATCAAGGTATTGTCAGCGAGTGCCTGCGCTTGGGGCGACACCGAGGGGCGCTCGGGTAGGGTTGCCAGGGTGGTGGTCGCCGACGCCGCCGCCACGGGTTCGCTTGGTGGGATTTGGCTGCAGCTTGCGGCCAGGATCAGGCTGACGCCTGCGGCCAGCAAGGGTAATGTTTTTTTGAAAATGTTCATGCGGTTAAGTCTAGGGTGCTACTCACGTGCGCACAATAGAGTAAACTGGGGCCAGCCGATGCGATTAAGCAGGTGTCTATGAGGAGAATAGAAATGATTACTTTTCACGATCCGCGCGGAGAAGTGGCCACGGAGGCCGAGGCCTACACGCTGAGTTATGACCTTGCCGGTGGCGAGGGTGAAGGGGTAACCGTTGGGTTGCTGGCCAATGGATTCCCGGATTCAGAGAATTTTCTGGATGCCATTGGGCGCGCACTGGCGGTGCGCTTACCCAAAGTCACGATCAAAAGCTGGAACAAGGGTAATGCCTCAATTCCCGCGCCTGCGGATATGCTTGAGGAAATACGCACGCAGTGTCAGGTGGGCATTGCGGCCTACGGCCACTGAGGCAGTTGTACTACCGGCACCGTGCGTGACGGCATCAACTTGGCTCGACTTGGCTTACCTGCGGTGGCGTTGGTGACAGAAGATTTTTGGCCCCAGGGAGACTTTGTAGCTCAGTCCCTGGGGATGCCTGATGCGCCCCGGGTAAAGTTGCCTCACCCGGTCGCCGGAACTGGATCGGCAAATCTACAACAGGTGGCTGATGCCGTGGTGGTGGACATCATGGCGCAGTTGGCGGCGGCCTGAGGGCTAGCCTGAATTAATTGAAGTAAGAAAATATGCTTGAAGCCATAGATGAATCTGCAGCGCTGGAACAGCTGCATGCTTTGGAGTGCACCGACGGCTTGCCGGTGGTTATACCGACAGATGATCGAGTTCAGCGTTTGGTGCTGGCGAGCGGTCAGGAAGGCGATATGGTCCTCGGCGAAATGGGCCCCATGCTGGGGGTCGCCACGGTACACAAAGTCGCCATAGCCGCGGTCATGGCTGGGTGCACACCTGACCACATGCCGCTGGTCCTGGCGGCGGTGAAAGCCGTGATTGATCCGGCGTTTGATCTCACTGAAATGCAGGCCACCACTCATTGCACAGCGCCGCTCATCATTGTGAACGGGCCGGCCCGATTAACCTGTGGCCCAGTGGCCAGCGGTTTTGGTGCGTTAGGGCCGGGACACCGAGCTAACGCCAGTATCGGCCGCGCCTTGCGTCTGTGCATGATCAACATTGGCGGTGCCCGTCCTGGCTCCTCTGATATGGCCCTGTTGGGGCATCCGGGCAAGTTCACCTACTGTCTGGCTGAAGATGAAGAAACTTCACCCTTCCCGCCGTTGCATGTGTCCCTTGGGCACGCCCCGGATGACAGTGTGGTGACGGTTGTGGGCGCGGAAGCCCCCCACTCGGTGCTGTTTGGCGGCAATGCGGATGACCCGGAGAATGCGGAAAAATTGCTCAAACAGCTGGCCGTAGGATTGGCCAATATGGCCACCAACAACGCTATCCTGACCGGGGGGGCAGCCGTCGTGGTGTTGAATCCCGAACATGCAGACATATTGGCCGGCGCCAACTTGAGCCGTGAAGCCATACAGCAGCGCTTGTGGGCCTTAACGCACCGGCCCAAAGCCGACCTGCGTGAATTTGGCGCATCGTTCGCCGGCCGTTTGACGGGGGATGATGATTATCCTGCGTTTAAAGCGCCGGAGGACATTTTAGTACTGACCGCAGGCGGCAGTGGTCTGTATTCCATGGTCATGCCCAGTTGGTGCGCGGGGGCGCATAGAAACAGCGCGGTCACCCAATTAGTTGAAGTTGATCAATTTTGTGAAATTCCAACCTAACGACAGGGTATTCCTTAATAATTTTGAAGTTTATGGAGTCGTTTGATGCCAGCCATTAAACAAGAAGATCTGATACAAAGCGTAGCGGATGCGCTGCAGTTTATTTCCTACTACCACCCATTGGATTTTATTCGCGCCATGCGTGAGGCCTGGGAGGTTGAAGAGTCGCCGGCGGCGAAAGCGGCGTTGACTCAGGTGTTGGTGAATTCGCGCATGTGTGCCATGGGCAAGCGCCCCATTTGTCAGGACACCGGCATAGTGAATGTCTTTATCTCCGTGGGCATGGACGTGCGCTGGGATGCGGACATGAGCCTGGATGACATGATCAACGAAGGTGTGCGGCGGGGTTATCTGCATCCGGACAACGTACTGCGAGGATCTGTATTGTCTGACCCCGATGGTGCGCGTGCCAATACCAAAGACAACACGCCTGCTGTGATTCATCCCAAAATTGTGCCCGGGGATCGGGTAGACATTGAAATTGCCGCGAAAGGCGGTGGCAGTGAAGCCAAAGCTAAATTTGCGATGCTTAACCCCTCAGACAGCGTGGTCGATTGGGTGCTGAGCGTCGTTCCGACCATGGGCGCCGGGTGGTGTCCACCCGGGTTGCTGGGGGTCGGCATTGGCGGCACGCCGGAAAAAGCCATGCTGTTAGCGAAAGAGTCGCTGATGGAGCCGATTGATATGCATGACTTGCAGGCCCGGGGTGCGGCTGATCATTACGAAGAGATGCGTTTGGAGCTGTTTGACAAGGTCAACGCGCTCGGAATCGGGGCGCAAGGCCTGGGTGGGCTGACCACGGTACTGGATGTGAAAGTGAAAGAATATCCGACCCACGCGGCCAACAAGCCGGTTGCGGTGATTCCGAATTGCTCAGCTACTCGCCACGTGCACTTCACGCTCGACGGTACGGGGCCAGCTGAGTTCGTGCCGCCTGATCTGTCAGAGTGGCCGGACATCGAGTTTGAAATGGGGGATGACGTTAAGCGCATCAACATGGACGAGTTAACCCCGGAAAAGATCCAGAGTTTAAATGCCGGCGATACATTGCTGCTGTCGGGCAAGATGTTGACCGGGCGTGACGCCGCACATAAGAAAATTGTTGATCTGCTCGAGAAGGGTGAGCCATTGCCAGTGGATTTCACCAATCGGTTTATCTACTACGTGGGGCCAGTCGACCCTGTACGCGAAGAAGTCGTCGGGCCCGCGGGGCCGACCACGGCAACGCGCATGGACAAGTTCACCCGCACGCTGCTGGAACAAACCGGACTGGCGGGTATGATTGGCAAAGCCGAGCGTGGCCCACAGGCAATTGAGGCAATTCGCGATAACAAAGCCGTCTACATGATTGCGGTTGGCGGGGCTGCCTATCTGGTGGCTAAAGCCATCACTAAGTCAACTTTGCTGGCCTTCCCAGAGTTAGGTATGGAAGCGATTTACGAATTCGAAGTTAAGGACATGCCGGTTACCGTCGCCGTGGATGCTACCGGCGAGTCGGTACACATTGAAGGTCCAAAGATTTGGTCCAAGGAAATCGCGCAGCGCATCGACGCACGTCAAGTGTAGGTCCGGCGGATTTAATGCGCTCAATTCGCCACGCTCGCCGTGGCCGAATTCATGGTGCTAATACGGTTGTGTTAAGACGATCGTGCTAAAAGACAATTGTGTGATGAGACGTTTACAGCGCGTCTAGATATTTTTCCGCGTCCAACGCAGCCATGCAGCCAAAGCCCGCGCTGGTGATGGCTTGACGATACACATGGTCGGCCACGTCGCCGGCGGCAAATACGCCGGGCACGCTGGTGGCGGTGGCATTGCCATCAATACCGCTGTGAATGCGGATGTAGCCGTTCTCCATGTCCAACTGATTACTGAAAATATCTGTATTGGGCGTGTGACCGATAGCAATAAACACGCCCATCAAGTCGATGGCCTGGGCCACGCCCTCGTGGTTTTCGATGCGCATGCCGGTGACCCCTTGTGCGTCACCCAGCACTTCAGCCAGCTGATGGTTCCAGATGGGTTCAATATTGTCTTTAGCCAGTAGACGATCACGTAAAATTTTTTCCGCACGCAACTCGTCTCGACGGTGCACCAGGTACACCTTGTTCGTGATGTTAGCCAGATACAGCGCTTCTTCTACCGCCGTATTCCCGCCGCCGATGACGGCAACGTCCTGCCCACGATAGAAAAAACCATCGCAGGTCGCACAGGCGCTGACCCCGCGCCCTTTAAAGTCCTCTTCTGAGGGCAGGCCAAGGTATTTAGCCGAGGCGCCGGTGGCGATGATGAGGGCATCGCAGGTGTAGTGGGCATTGTCCCCGATCAGTTGGAATGGACGGTCGCTCAGGTGCGCGGTATGGATGTGGTCATTGATAATTTGCGCATCGAAGCGTTCGACGTGCTCCGACATTTGCATCATCAACTCGGGACCCTGTAATTCAGCGTGGCCCCCGGGCCAGTTTTCTACTTCGGTTGTGGTCGTCAGTTGACCGCCGACCTCGACACCAGTGATTAATGCCGGCTGCAGGTTGGCGCGTGCTGCATAAAGCGCCGCGGTGTAGCCGGCTGGACCGGATCCCAGAACAATTAAACGATGATGGAGTGTTTCGGGCATAGTTCAGCTTGTGGTCGGTTGGTGGCGAGGCTGTGCGCATTTTAAGGGCTTAGCCGTTTCACGCAAGGGCTGATGTTTTGGCTGTTTTGGTCCGACAACTCTCGGTGTTGGCTTGGCAATGGGGACTCAGCGGATTAACGTTTCGTTCGTGTGCGGGCACGGTCGTCAGCGCGACGCAACGAGACCCGCTCGTGATGCCGATACGACAGACGAGACAGACGAGACAGATCAGACAGACAAGACAGATCAGACAGCAGGACCAAGAGGCGATAGCAGGATAAAATGTTGCAGCGAATACACAGCCTAAGTCTCACGATCCGCATGAGCTGGAGGCGCGTGGGGCCGCTCGCTTTGAGTGGATTGCGACGGGTGCAGGTGTGCGGTGCGTGTGCGGGCCTGGTGCTGATGTCCGCCGTGGCACACGGCAGCGGACTCAAGCAGTTGCCGCGCTTTGACGATATTGATCTGGCGCCAGATGGTAAGCACCTGTTGATGGTACGTGCAGGCGCGCAGGTTTACGACCTGGTGGTGCGTGATCTCGCGACAGCCCAGGACACCACGCTGTATGAGGGGGATCTCGATAAAGGCCTTGTTAACTGGTGTCGATGGGCCAACGAGGAGCGTATTGTGTGTTCGGTGCGCTCCTCGTTAGCGGCTCCCAGAATCGGCCAAATCACCCGTACCCGACTGTTTGCAATCAACGCAGATGGCAGCCAATTTCGATTCCTGGTTCCTAAAGCCCGCAATCTGGAACGTCGACCTGTCGAGTATGAAGCCCAGGTGCAGGATCGACTGGTCAGTTGGCTCATGGCTGATCGAGCGCATGTCCTGGTTCAGCTGAAACGGGAGGTGGCTAATCGGCCCAGTGTTTACCGGTTGAATATCTACGATGGGTCATTGGTCAGGGTGAAACGTGCCCGCGGCAAGGTACGTCGTTGGTATGCCTCCCACGACGGTGTGGTCCGCATGGCACTAGGGTATCGCAACGAGTCCGAGCCCGTGCTATACGCGGTGGAAGGTCGGCGTTTGAAAGCGTTTGACGCGCCGAGTTTCGACAGTGAGCTTCCCCCTCAGCCGCTGGGTTTCTCGACCGATCTGCAGTCGGTCTATATGAGCATGACGAACGGCGCAGACCGCCATGGGCTCTATCGCGTGTCGTTGGCGGATCGACAAGTGCAGGAACAACTCTATACCGATCCTGACTTTGATGTGTTCGGCTCATTGGTACTGGATCCGGTAACCGGGGAGCCTTCGGGGGTTCGATACTTGGCCCATCACCCAGAAATTCGGCTGTTTGAACCTACACTGGAGACTGTATTCGATCGGGTACAAACGCTCCTGCCAGGTCGGCGCATGAAATTGTTGTCTGCCGATCTGAGTTTCAACAAGCTTGTGTTTTATAGCTACGGCGGTGTCATGCCAGGTTATTATTTGTACGAAGTCTCAACAGACGCGCTGTCGCTGATTGGGTTGGATTATCCCGCCTATGAGTCGGCCACGGTGGTGGATTTGCAACCTGTGACCTATCCCACGCGAGATGGGCTACAAATTCCGGCGTACCTGGCTGTGCCGCCAGGCCCGGGGCCTCATCCTGCAGTGTTGTTACCCCACGGTGGGCCTTATGCCCGAGATTCAGCTGAATTTGATGTCTGGACGCAGTTTTTAGTTGATCGCGGTATTGCCGTGTTGAAGCCGAACTATCGAGGTTCGGTCGGCTATGGTGAGGCCTATATGCAGGCAGGGTATAAAGAATGGGGTCTGAAGATGCAGCAAGATCTGCTCGATGGTTTGCACTGGATGATCGACCAGGGGATTGCTCTCGAGCAACGCGCTTGCGTGGTGGGGGCCAGCTACGGGGGCTATTCCGCGATGGTCTTTGCCTATAAGTACGCGGATCAGATTCGCTGCGCGGTGAGCCTGGCGGGTATATCCGATCTGGTCGCCATGGTGCGGCGTTTGTACGGATTTGATTTAGTGCAGCGCAATCGCGAGCGGATCCAGGAGGGTGGGGCCTTGAAAGCGAACTCACCGCTGCATCAGGTGGAGAACGTCGGCGTGCCAGTATTGTTGGTGCATGGTGATCGCGATAGCGTAGTGCGAGTAAGGCAGAGCCGCAATATGGCAAAAGCTCTGGCTCAGGCAGGTAAACCGCACCAATACGTTGAATTGCCAGGCGGCGATCATGGTCTCAGCTCGAATGCCCAACGCACGGCGTTCTTAGCCGCACTCGAGTCTTTTTTAGAGCAACATCTGCTGTCTGGAGTGCGTTGATTCCAGAAGCTGCTGCACCCGTCGCACGACTTCTTCGCCGCGGAAAGGCTTCGCCAGGTAGCTGGTAAACTGATCATTTTGCCAGCTGTCTAGCTGCTCGTTGGTGAAACCGGATATGAACAGCACCGGTAATTGCGGCGCGCGGGTGCGCAGAGAGCGCGCCAACTCAGTCCCGGAGATACTCGGCATCACCACATCCGACACCACCAGTGAGACAGATTTAGGATTAAAGGCCTCTACGGCGGTATTGGCGTCTGTGTAGCCGCGCACACTATAGCCTGCACGAGTGAGCGCATTGCGCACGACCCGAACAACGCCGGGATCGTCGTCAATCACCATAATGCTGACTTCATTGTCGATCACCTCCAGTGTGGGTTCATGATCGCGAGTCTCTGCAATGGGTAGGTAAACCTTGACGCTGGTGCCGGCATTCAGAGCTGAGTCGATGTCAATAAATCCGCCGTACTGGGACACAATGCCGTAGCAAGACGACAACCCCAGGCCACTGTTGGTACTGTCGGGTTTGGTGCTGAAGAAGGGATCGAAGACTTGAGTGAGTGTCTGGGGTTCTATGCCGACACCGGAATCCTGCACTTCCAGTAGGGCGTAATGACCCTCGCGTTGATAGGTGAGCTGTGGGTCTGCAGACGACAAACCCTGTTCAGGTTCTATCTCAACCGACTGTAACGAAATCTCCAGTTCGCCGCCTTCTGGCATTGCCTCGCGAGCGTTGTTGACCAAGTTCATCAATACTTGTTCAAACTGGCTGAGCTCTATACGCACCAGTAAAGGGTCTTCAATGTACGACTCGACGACGACGTAGCGTGAGTCCAGTGAGTGTCTCAGCAATGCGCTCTGCTCTTGTACAATGTGGCTGAGATCCTGAATTTCGGACGTTCGGACCTGGCCGTGGCCGAAGGTCAGCAGTTTGTTGGTGAGCGTAGCAGCATTGCTGGTGACCCGGCGTATTTCTGTGCGCGTTTGTTCATCAGGCAAGTCGTCAGCTATGCCCATAATCACGGTCAACATGTTGTTGAAGTCGTGGGCAACGGCCGCGGCCATTGACCCCATACTTTCCAGGCGTTGGGCCTGGTTAAGCTGATCACTGACTTTGTGTTCTGTATCGTAATTGCGCAGCACGACCATACAGTGATTGGGATTGCCTCCAAGAATGCCCGGTGCGCCATACAGCTCGACCCAGGCCCAGTGTCCATCAGCGTGACGCAACCGCAGGATTTGACGAATGGGAGGGCTTTCCGGGCGTAAAGACAGCGTAATATCCGGCTCGTCCGGGTGCAGATAGTACGCCAAGGGTTGGTCAATGAACTGGTCAGGGGTATAGCCCAGTAATTTTTCAATCGAGCGGCTGACGTTGAAGATGTCGTTGCCAGCAACCTGGAGGACCGCGTCAAAGTGGGCTTTGACAATTTCTCCCATGATCGCCATCTGCCGAGTATTGATCTGGGCTCGACTGCTGAACTGTCGCCGCAGGGCGTCCCGCGCCTGCTCTGAGGCTTGCACAATAAAAAACACCACGGATGCGATAACCCAGCCACGGTGGCAATGGCGGAATCTAGCCCCGGCTCGCTATAGGCGACAAAAATACAGCGCGCAATGATCAGGGTGAGCCAGATATGCCCGTGGACTCCGCCGAGCAGAGCCCCGCCGGCGGCCAACGCGATCAGGGTGACGCACCCAATAGTGGGTGAGGCGGCGAAGAAGATGGACTGCAAAAAAATATTCGCAGCGAGATAGTGACCCGAATATTCCGCAGGCTGGTCGCTGCGTAAAAACAGCAGGGTCAACGGCAGTGTGGCTGAGGCCACAAAGATCTGCGTGGCGTGCGTAGGATAACCGTAGACCCAGTGCAGAAAGGCCGCGAGCAAGGCGGTTCCGGTAGCCGCCAGTGTGATCAGCACTAAAACCCGAGGCAGTGGCTGACGCCGTTTCTCCTCGAGCAAAAGTTGATTAGCGAAGTCAGATATAGGTGACATATGAGCGTCATTTAGCGATGCGGGAATGGTATAGCGACATCTTGTGCTACCTGCCCGCGGAATTCAATTCGTGTTAACTTTGGGTTGCAGGTATTGGCGGTGTTCGCTACGACTGTCACACAAAATGCAGCCCAAACGGGCCGGGCCTTGCCTGACGAGTGCAGATCAGGTAGCGGGCTTGCCGCCCGCGCCTTGCCTGCGGGAGAATGGTCAATAAGACGAGGGGAAAGACTATGGCGAGAGTAAAGTTTGGAGGGTTTGTTGCTCCACATCATCCAATTGGTGAACATCCAACGCTGCAAATGCAGCGCGACCTGGAACTGGCGGCCCATTTAGATCGTTTGGGTTATGACGAGTTTTGGTGTGGCGAGCATCACTCCACAGGATGGGAGGTGATCGCCAGCCCGGAGCTGTTTCTGGCTGCCGCCGCTGAACGCACCCACACCATCAAGTTAGGTACCGGGGTTATCTCGTTGCCCTACCATCACCCGTTTAATGTGGCTCAGCGATTGGTGCAGTTAGATCACCAGAGCCGAGGCCGATTGATTTTTGGCTCGGGGCCGGGCGCGCTGCCGTCGGACGCGTATACGCTGGGAATAGACCCGATGGTACAGCGTGACCGACAGGACGAGGCTTTGGGTGTTATCCGTCGCCTGTTAAGGGGTGAAGACCGTTTTAGTCACGAAAGTGACTGGTTCCAGTTGAAAGATGCGCGGCTACAGCTGTTGCCCTTGCAGGAAGATTTGCCGTTTGCCGTTGCGTCCATGGTCAGCCCGTCGGGAATGACGCTGGCGGGTAAGCACGGCACCGGTGTCCTGAGCATTGGCTCCATGTCATCAGCCGGCTTACAGGCGTTGCCCACCCAGTGGAGTTTTGCCGAAGAGGCCGCGCAACAGCACGGGCACACGGTGCATCGCGATAACTGGCGTGTGGTGATGTCCTGGCATATTGCGGAGACCAAAGAACAGGCCAAAGCAGAAGCCAAACAGGGCCTTTATCGGTGGCACAACGAATACACCGTGGGCACATTGATGCGACCAGGTGCGGAACCCTACACCTCGCCCGATCAGGCGGTGGATGACGCACAGCTCGAGGGCGGTGGCGCGATCGTGGGCACCCCGGACGATTTAATCAAGGCCATACGCGATATGCTGACACTCACCGGTGGCTTTGGCACCGTGATCGGCTTCGCGCACGATTGGGCGAATCGTGAAGCGACCCTGCGCAGTTGGGATATGGTTGCGCGGTATGTGATTCCTGAAGTGAATGGCCTGCTTGAGGGGTATCGAGAATCCCAGCGCTATGTGATTAATAACCGCGAGGTGTTTGACCGCGCCGGCGAAGCGGTGATGGCCAAAATCATGCAAAACGAGCGGGCTGTGGAGGCTATGAATGAAGCAGCCAATGCGCCGTCAGCGATGCCGGCGCACCACGCGCCTGATCTGGACGAACAAGCCCATAGCGGAGGCTAGTTGTTGATGAAGACGGCGGGTTTGAGAGGGTGTTTAGTGTCCGGGCTTCTGGTGCTCAGTGCCTGTGGGGACCCCGGCCAGAGTTCTTTGCCTGGGGCTCAATCTGCGTCGACCGATGCCAGCCGGGTGGAGAGTGCCGCAGATCCTGCGCGGGTGAAGGTAGTGCCGCGGACGGTGTCCGTGACCTTGACTGAGGGCACCAATATGGCTGTGGCGGTACACCCGGCCAGTGGTGATCGAGTGATCAGCTTGCAAGGTACATTGTTTCTATTGCCGGCGGACAACAGCGAGCCGGTGGCGCTCACGGATGGCTACTACGACGCACGTGAACCGCAGTGGTCGCCAGATGGCCAGCGGGTGCTGTTCCAGGGGTATCGCAATGGCAACTGGGATCTCTGGCAGGTGGGCCGCGACGGCCAGCCGCCACAAGCGCTCACCGCTGATGCTTTTGATGATCGCGAACCCCAATACAGTGCCGATGGCGAACAGGTAGTATTCAGCTCAGATCGCAGTGGTCGCTACGATATTTGGCAGATGAACCTTGCAGATGGTGGGCTGAATCAACTGACCCGCAGCAACACCAATGCCTATGCTCCCAGTGTGGCGGCAGACGGCCGCCTGGCCTATACCGAAGAGGGCGCACAAGGCCGTGCCCGGTTGATGATGCAGGACACCGAGGGCAGCGATGCACTGCTGGTGGAAGAGGTCGGGGTGATCTCGGGGGTGCAATGGTCACCCGATGCCAGCGCGGTCGGTTATCACGTTCTAGGCCCCGCAGGTGCGCAGCTAAAACTGGCCACGGTGGCGACACGTGAAACCCGGGTGCTCAGTCGTGACGGAGCTGACGTGTTTCCATTTAAACCGGCATGGCTCGGTCCCGGGCAATTGGCTTACACCGCAGATGGGCAGATTTTCAAACGCGATGTACAAGCCGGCAGCACCCGACAAGCCTGGCCGTTTGCAGTCACTGTGGCGCTGACCCGCCACGACTACCCGCGGCGTCAACGTGATTATGCCACCGACGTACAGCGGCGGGCGCTGGGCATTAATAGTCCGGTGGTCAGCAACGATGGCGGTCATGTCTACTTCCTTGCGCTAGGTGATGTTTGGCATTGGCAGCCGGCTATCGGGCAGCTGCAGCAGTTAACCGACGATCCGTGGGCGGAGTCCTCGCCGGCGTTGTCTCCGGATGGTTCGACTTTGGCTTTTGCTGTTGAGCGTGGGATGGTGTTACATCTGGTGCTGTTGAACATCGCCACCGGCGAGCAAACCGAGCCGGGTGTTTCAGCCGCCCAATTGACGAACCTGGCCTGGTCGGCAGACGGTGAACAACTGGGCTTTTTTGTCGATGTGCCGGGCAACCCGTTGGGTGGGCAATTGACCCTGTTGGAGGTGAGTAGCGGGGCACTCACGCAAATCCTGGAACCCATGCCGGCGCAACCGGTGTCGTTCAGTGGGGATGGCCGCAAAGTGGCCGTGGCACGTTTGAACCCGTACTCCAGCCGTTATCGGGAGGGGGTATACGAGTTGGTGGTGGCTGATATCGCCACACAAACGACCCAGGTGGTGGCGCCCGAGGCACACCGCTCACTGTTAAATGGCACTCTGTCACCCGACGGAGCCATGACCTATATTGAAGGCGGTGTGCTGCATCGATTAGAGCTCGACGAGAATTTTCAGGCACTGGAGAAAGTTGGTCCGATTACGCAGGGTCTGACCGACATGCCCAGTTTTAGCGCCAATGGCGCGCACCTGGTTTATCTCAGTGGTGCCTCACTTCAGCAGCAAAATATGCGCACTGACGAACGCATAGACATCACACCCAATTTAACCTACGCGTTAGACGCCCCCCACGAACGTTATGTGCTGCGCGGTGCACGGCTGTTTACTGGTGAAGGGCAAGACTACGTGCTGGGTCATGATGTGTGGGTGCAGGGCAATCGGATTGAGCGCATTGTCGCAGCCGGGCAGATCGCTACAGATGACTCGGTGCGAGTGATAGATGTAGCGGGTAAAACCATTGTGCCGGGTTTGTTTGAAATGCATGCCCACATGGGACAGGTTAGCGAAACCCAAGGGCGCATCTGGCTCTCTTACGGTGTTACCACCGTGCGCGATCCGGGCTCGTCACCCTATGTGGCCAAAGAGCGTCAGGAGGCCTGGGACAGCGGCCGCCGAGTGGGTCCGCGTTCGCATATCACGGGGTATCTGACCGACGGCAATCGCGTGTATTACTCCATGGCTGAAGGGATTGTGTCGCAGGCGCATCTGCAAATGGC
>Ga0181559_10001103_pt1 | contig 26308 bp, 26 predicted proteins | sample 011ome_21_FD_133752 | JGI IMG/M metagenome (GOLD analysis project Ga0181559, IMG submission 133752) | Coastal salt marsh microbial communities from the Groves Creek Marsh, Skidaway Island, Georgia - 011508AT metaG (megahit assembly) | ecosystem: Environmental > Aquatic > Marine > Intertidal...
CTGTAAGCCGTTACCATTTTTGTCAATTACCTTCTTCGAATAGTGCTTGGTTCCTCACTTTCATTTCCAATCCATTTTTCTAGTCTTTCTTTCAGCGCTCCCCCTTTTTCTTGATAGCCTCTTTCTTCTAAAAGAGGTATAAAATATTTAATCATTTCAATAGCCACTAGCATGTCTCGATCGTAGCCACGGTTAGTTTTTGTATTGAATTCAATCCTATCCAGAGCACGCTTAGAAATTTTCTCTATTATTTCTAGCGCTTTTTCATCTTCGCCTACCTCAAAAAATAGGGGAACAGACTGCCCACTACTCAAATCATAAGGTACTGCCTTGTCTGGAATAGTTGCTAAACCAAAATTGAGTAGTTTGGCGGCATCTTCCATTCTGTTTTCATCAAGCAAGGCCAAAGCAATAGAATTTAATGCGCTTCGATGGTTTGAAGTAAATCTTCTATATTCTTCATCCAAATAGACGTTGGAATCATTCATACCTCGGAAGGCAAAATTTTCCATGTAATTTTTTAGGGCTAAATCTGTGTTTACTAATTCCTCACGTTGGGGATTGGGTTTTTGGATTGGCAACAAGCGATAGGTCAATCCTTCCATGACCACATGTTCGTTGATATTGAGTCCAACAGTCGAAAGGGAGGTGTTGTTAAAATAAATAGGTCTTTCCCAATTGTTACTTACAATCAAATCCAACAACATCAAGGTTCCTTTGGTCACATAATTACCGCCTACTTGAAGATTTAGTTGAGGAACAAATAAGTCTTTAAATTGGGGTGGAACGATTTCATCATTAGCACGAAAGCTACTGTCTACTTCTAAAATCAAATTGCGGGATGGGACCATATTCACTACACTTTTACCCGAAGTTTTCATCTGAAGTAATTCCGATCCGCTATTAATTAATTTGAGATATTCCTTGGCAGAAATTGCATTTAAACCTTCACGTTCCATGACATAAAGGACGTCATTGGTTCCTTTTTGGTAACGATCGGGGGACAAGGAAAAGGGTAGTGGCTTTGAGTCATTAGTTTGTCTTGTCATCTGTTCTACATACCAGTCGGTATCAAAATAACTCAAGACAATTACCCGAACATCTGTTCTGAAGTTTTCTACTTCCTGTACATACCAGAGTGGGAAGGTGTCGTTATCCCCCCCCGTAAAAAGAATGGCATTTGGCGCACAAGAGGCTAGGAAATTACGCGCTGCATCTACAGAAAAATACCTCCCTTTTCGATTGTGATCGTCCCAATTTTCAGCAGCCATTAATCCAGCAATAGGCAAGGTCATTAGGGTTGCGGCCAATCCTGCCGTACCCAAGTTTTTAGTGAATTTGTTGAGACCGTGCGCCAAGGCTAATGCTCCTAGCCCAATCCAAATCGCAAAGGCATAGAAACTACCTACGTAGATGTAATCCCGCTCTCGCGGTTCGATGGGAGGGGAGTTAAGGTAAAGTACCAACACTACTCCCATCATCAAAAAGAGGATAAGATTGACATAAAAGTACTTTTGGTCTTTCTTTGCTTGGAAGAAAAATCCGACCAAACCTAGGATCAAAGGCAGCATCAGGTAATTATTATGCCCTTTGTTTTCTTTGATATAATCAGGATAAATATCTGAAAAGGCATCGCCAAGTCCTAGCCAGTTTGCATCAGAAAAGTCACTTTCTCTTCCGGAAAAGTTCCACAGGAAGTAACGCCAGTACATGTGACCAAGCTGATGGCTAAACATAAAATACAAGTTGTCCCCAAAAGTGGGTTCTTGCCCTTCTCTCAAGCCTAATTTGGAACGATAAATTCGCTTGTGACTTTCTTGGGTAGAATAAATACGAGGTAGAATGGTTGTTTTTACCGGGTCATAGGTATTCTTTAGGTCATAATCTACAATCTCGTACGAATTTTCCCCTTTCATGTAGATTGGATCGCCCTCTTCTTGGTCTACCAAAGTAGCCGTAAAGTATTGTCCATGGAGAAGTGGGCGGTAGCCATATTGCTCTCGTTTAAGGTAGGAGACATAGCTAATGATATCCTTTGGCGCATTTTCATTGATGATAGGGTCTTGATTGGCCCGTACTACTATCAGTGCATAGCTCCCATAGCCGATTAGAATAAATGTGAGAGAAAGTAAAATGGTATTGAAAACGACTAGTTCTCGTTGGATTGAAATCCGAAAAGCAAGCAGTAATGCACTTACAAAAAGTAGTATAAAAATAATGATACCTGATCCGAAGGGCAATCCCAACGAGTTGACCATCCAAATTTCCATTGATCCGGCTAGGCTTGGAAGACCAGGAATGATGAGGTTATTGATACAGATTAAGGCTACACCCCCTAAAAACATAGCAATAATTCCCCCTTTAAGATTGGGTTTTGGGTACTTTTTAAAATAATAGATTAAAGCTAAGCCAGGGAGAGTTACTAAGTTTAATAAGTGAACCCCTATCGAAAGGCCCACCAAATAGGCTATAAAGACCAGCCATCTATTTTCCTCTTTGGGATCTTTGATCACATCCCATTTCAAAAATGCCCAAATAACAATAGCGGTGAAAAAGGAAGACATGGCATATACCTCAGCTTCTACCGCAGAAAACCAAAAACTATCGGAAAAAGTATAAACCAGGGATCCGACCATTCCTGCACCCATTAAAGCGATAGTTTGCCCTTTGCTTTCTTCTCCTTCCACCACTGAGAATAGTCGTTTTCCCATTAGTGTAATGGACCAAAATAAAAATAAGATCGTAAAACCAGAGAATAAAGCACTGCCTACATTCATCCAATAAGCGACCTGCAATGGATCACCAAATGCCAGAAAGCCAAACATACGGTAGACCAAGAGCATAAAAGGGGCTCCTGGAGGATGTGGAACTTGTAATTTGTAAGAAACGGCAATAAACTCTCCTGGATCCCAAAAACTAGCCGTTTGTTCAACGGTAAGGATGTAAACAAGGGTAGAAATGGCAAAAACTAGCCAACCACTGAGGGTATTAATTTGCTTGTAAGTGAGCATTAAGTCGTTCAATTAGAACTACGAAACTATGAAATTTTAGACCAATTCGGGAATTTTTGAATTTTTTAACCTACTAAAATCATCCCATTTAGGTCTTGTGACAAAGATTACTGTAAGTTCTTTGATGAGCTTTGTATTTTTGTTGAACAAATTGAAAACTAAGCCAACATGCTTCCAAAATCCAAAACATTTCAAGAGCTAATCGAAGGGGATACCCCGGTATTGGTTGATTTCTTTGCCGAATGGTGTGGTCCTTGTAAAATGATGCAACCCATTTTGGAAGATACTTCCAAGCAATTGGGAGGTAAAGTGAAAATTCTAAAAGTAGATGTAGATAAAAATCCACTCGCTGCAAGCAGATTTCAAGTAAGAGGGGTACCAACCTTGGTCCTTTTTTCAAAAGGAGAAATGGTTTGGAGGCAGTCAGGAGTCGTGCCTGCTCAGCAGCTTGTTCAAATCATTGAAAATAAGGTATTGGCTAACGCCTAGTGTCCTGTGACAAAAGTCATTCAACACAAAAAAAAAAGGTTCTAATTTTATTGAACCATTTAGAATTCTACAAACTAAAAAATATATGAAAATCGAACAAATCTACACAGGATGTTTGGCACAAGGTGCCTACTACATTGAATCCGACGGAGAGGCTGCAATCATTGACCCACTTCGCGAAGTTCAGCCTTATATTGAAAAAGCAGAGCGCAGAAATGCCAAAATAAAGTACGTATTTGAAACGCACTTTCATGCGGATTTCGTCTCTGGACACAAGGATTTGGCTGCAAAAACTGGAGCCAAAATCGTCTATGGACCTACTGAAATAAAATTAGGTTTTGACGCGATTATTGCTGAAGACAACCAAGTCTTTACCATAGGTAAAACTAAAATCAAAGTCATCCATACCCCAGGACATACTTTGGAATCGGTTTGTTACTTGCTGACCAACGAAGAAGGGAAAGAAGAGGCCATTTTTACGGGTGACACCTTGTTTATTGGTGATGTCGGACGTCCAGACTTGGCACAGAAAGTCGTAAAAGATCTGACCCAAGAAAAACTTGCAGGACACTTGTATGATTCATTACGTAACAAATTGATGCCGCTTTCAGATGACTTGATTGTGTATCCCGCACACGGTGCTGGTTCTGCATGTGGCAAAAACATGAGTAAGGAAACATCCGATACCTTGGGTAACCAGAAGAAGGTCAACTATGCACTACAGGAAATGACCAAGGAAGCTTTTATTAAAGAAGTATTGCATGGACTTACTCCTCCTCCTGCATACTTCCCACAAAATGTAAGGATGAACATCGAAGGATATGATAGCATTGATGAGGTATTAGAAAGAGGCGTGAGACCTTTGAGTCCTGCCGAATTTGAAGCTGCTGCAAACGAAACTTCTGCTTTGATCTTGGATACTCGGGCGGCGCAGGAATTTGCAAAAGGATTTATCCCGAACTCCATCAATATTGGAATCGAAGGAAGCTTTGCCGTTTGGGTAGGTGCAATGATTCCAGACTTAAAACAGGAGATTTTGGTAGTTGCCGAAGAGGGAATGGAAGAAGAAGTAATCACACGGTTGGCACGCGTAGGATACGATTTTTCAATAGGATACCTAGCGGGTGGATTTAAAGCTTGGAAAAATGAGGGTCGTGAAGTGGATTCCATTACTTCCATTACCGTGGATGAATTGGTAAAGATCAAGGAAGGTGATCCAAGTATCTTAATTCTTGATGTTCGTAAAAATTCAGAATACCTTTCTGAGCATGTGATCGGTGCAGAAAACGCTCCTTTAGATTACATCAATGATAGTATGTTGAAAATAGACAAGAACAAGACCTACTACGTACATTGTGCAGGTGGCTACCGTTCCATGGTCTTCAACTCAACATTGAAGGCCAGAGGATATGAAAACCTAATTGATGTCGCTGGAGGATTCAAAGCAATCAAAGAATCCGAAAAGGTTGAAGTTTCGGCATACGTTTGCCCAAGCACTTTGCTTTAATCCTTAGCTTATTTACAAATAGTTTAACGCAAATGGCAGGTCTTCGGGCCTGTCATTTTTAGTTGGAATCATCTCGATGTGATTAAAGTCACAACATTAAGAAAATGATAATATAGAACTTTGCCTATGCAGTTTAAGGCCTTTTTGATAACCATTTTTGTTTTGGGTATTTTCTCAAAGGTGGGTGCTCAGCACTATCTTGCTACTGAACATAATTCAGATAGTACGGAAACCAAAGAAACTTTTGGAAAGGTCTTAAATACTGGCGATTTTGAATTTCACCTACGTTCTTACTTCATGCATACCAATAATTCTCATAATTTATTGGATTATTCAGCATGGGGTACGGGTGCGGGATTGGGTTATTTTAGTCCACGGTGGAATGGGCTCGGTATAGGATTTAGTGGATTCTTTGTGTTTAGGCATTTTGAAAACAACCTGAAAGAAAAAGACCCCCAAACTGGCATGGGTAATCGATATGAAAAATCCTTATTTGATGTCCATCATCCTGAAAATAGTAAGGATATGGATCGTTTGGAGGAGTTTTATGTTTCGTATGATAGTAAGAAGTTTTCAGCATGGTTTGGAAGACATCACTTCGAGAGTCCTTTATTGAATGCTGCAGATAATCGCTTGAGGCCCAATTTATTCAGTGGATTTTCAAGCACCTATACCGCAACTTCTGGTTTGAAATTTTCAGGGGCATGGTTTTCACACCTCATTTCAAGAGGCTCTCTAGAATGGCTAAAGGTGGAGGAATCCCTTGGTTTTTATGGTACGGGGAGAAATCCATTGGGAGGGGAAGAAACCTACAGGCATCACATAAAATCCAAAGGAATTGGCGTTCTCGGAGTTGAATTTTCCAATGAAAAGTTTCAAGTTCAATCCTGGAATTACCTGGCAGAGGGGATTTTTGCAACTAACTTCACCGAAGTAACTGGTTTTGTAGGATCTTCAACTTCTAAAAAGTGGATTTATGGAGCTCAGGGATTTGTACAACGTGCCCAAGGTAATGGTGGAAGTCAGGATCCCATAAAAGCTTATACGCTACCTGAAGAGGAGACATATGGGCTTGGTCTAAAATCAGGCCTTCAATGGGGACAAAGTGAGCTAGCTTTTAATTTTTTATATATTTCAGATAAGGGACGTTATCTTTTTCCCAGGGAATGGGGGAGAGAAAAGTTTTTTGTCAGTATGCAGCGAGAGCGATTTGAAGGGATGGGAGGGGTACGTGCTATTGGTATTTCGTATGATAAAACCTTTATTCACGACAAACTAAAAGTTTCTCTGGGCTCAAGTTATGTTCAAACCCCAGGACTTGAAGATTTGAAATTAAATAAATATGGATTGCCCAATTACTTCCATTTTATTGGCTTAGTAGATTATAGATTTGATGGCTTTTTCAAAGACTTGGATTTGCAACTTTTGGTGGCACATAAAGACGAGGATAGCGAAAAAAAAATACCTCTTGAATACATAATCAATCGGGTAAATATGACCAATGTCAACTTAATTTTAGATTACAGATTTTAAAAAGAATAAAACAAATAATAAAATAAAACCCTATGAATCAATTTATTGAATGGATTTCTCAACCATGGCCCTGGTATGTTGCTGGACCAATGATTGGACTCACTGTTCCCGCTTTACTTATCTTAGGGAACAAAACCTTTGGTATTTCTTCCTCCTTGCGCCACGTGTGCGCTGCCTGCGTTCCTGCAGGTATTCCCTTCTTTACTTACGATTGGAAAAAAGAAATCTGGAACCTCCTTTTTGTTTTAGGAACTGCCATAGGAGGCTTCATCGCAATGAATTTTCTTGCTAATCCCGAAACCATTGTGATTTCAGAAGCAACTCAAGGGGATTTGACAGCTTTGGGAATTACAAACTTCACAGATTTAATGCCAGTAGAAATTTTCAATTGGGATTCTTTATTCACTGGTAAAGGAATTCTATTCTTTCTAATTGGTGGCTTTCTGGTTGGATTTGGAACGCGCTATGCTGGAGGTTGTACCTCTGGTCATGCCATTATGGGGATCAGTTCCTTGCAATGGCCATCTCTGGTAGCAACCATATTTTTTATGATCGGTGGATTCTTGATGACCCATGTGTTGCTTGAACCACTTATGAAACTAGTTGGATTTTAAATGCTCTTGAACTCATGACAAAAAATAAAAAAAATATGGATCCTATGGCTGATACGCACTGCGTTGCTCCGAATTCTAGCCAAACTCAAGATAAAGGCTTGGCCTTGTTGAAGTATGTCATTATTGGAATTGTTTTCGGAATTGTATTTGTGAAAGCAGAAATCATTTCTTGGTTTAGAATTCAAGAAATGTTCCGACTTCAGTCTTTTCACATGTATGGGGTAATCGGTTCTGCGATCGTAACTGGAATCATTTCTATTCAGTTAATTAAGCGTCTGAATATCAAATCTATTCATGGCGAGACGATCAATATTCCTACCAAAGTCTTTAAAAAGGGACAGGTTATTGGTGGTTTTATCTTTGGATTAGGTTGGGCTATTACAGGTGCCTGTCCAGGTCCTTTATTTGCGCAAATTGGTAGTGGGTATACAGTTATTTTGGTGACTTTAGTCGCTGCTTTAGCCGGAACTTGGGTTTATGGTAAGTTTGAAAACCAACTTCCAAACTAAATGACCAGTAAAAATTAAGGTTTTACTATGCCACCTTTGAAAAAAGGTGGCATTTTTAGTTAAATACCTTTTTGATTATCACTCGTATAAAAACGATTATAGTTGCAATAATAACCCCTACAATGATGAATTCCATTTGCTATTTTTTTCTTTCAACACCCCAGAAAGGGGAATAGTTTTGTTGCTAGTTACATTGCCCCCAAATTTCTTTTACATTCTGTGTACCTTTGCCCCGTTTTATAGGATGGACGCGATATGAATTACCTTTCCAAACGTCGAATAGCACTTGGAGCATTATTTTTCTTTATAGGAATTTGCTTTGCTAGTTGGGCTGCTCGTATTCCCGATATTCAAACCAAATTTAGCCTTTCTGAAGGAGAATTAGGGTCTTTATTACTTTGCCTTCCCGTTGGATCCATGTTGGGATTACCTATCGCTGGTTGGTCTGTACATCACTATGGAAGTCGAATCGTCATTCTAATTTGTAGTTTTGGATATGCCTTGACCTTACCCTTGATTGGATTGTCACCGAGTATTTGGGTGATCGCACCTATTCTAGTCTTGTTTGGAATATTGGGAAACATCATGAATATCTCTCTAAATACACAGGCCTTAGGTCTGGAGGATCAACTAGGAAAAAGTATTTTAGCTTCTTTTCATGGGCTTTGGAGTATGGCGGGTTTTACAGGTGCTGGGCTTGGTGCAGGGATGATTTTTCTTGAATTTTCGCCAGCAGCCCATTATGGAGTGGTCACGTTCCTAGCAGTAGGTATCATTTTTGCTTCTCAAAAATACATAGTCAATGATAAGCGTGAAGGTACTGAGGCAAGTGGTTTGGTCTTAAAAAAGCCCGATCAACTACTACTTCGCATAGGCCTAATTTCGTTTCTAGGGATGATGGCTGAAGGTTGTATGTTTGATTGGAGTGGAGTCTACCTCAAAAATATTGTAGAGGTAGAGCCTGCTTTGGTTTCCATTGGTTATGTCTGTTTTATGGGTGCAATGGCCTCGGGAAGGTTTTTAACCGACAAGGCGAGCAATCGGTATGGAAAGCTTCCAATTCTTCAGGTCAGCGGAATGTTGATTTTTTTAGGATTACTTTTTGCTGTAGTCTTTCCAAACTTGTATACAGCAGCGTTTGGATTTTTGTTAGTAGGCTTTGGTGTGGCCTCAATCGTACCCGTGTCCTATGGGATTGCTGGAAGATCCAAATTGTACAGTCCAAGTATTGCTTTGGCACTGGTTTCTACGCTCTCGTTTTTTGGATTTTTGATTGGGCCTCCGATAATTGGATTTATAGCTGAGCTGTTCAACTTGAAGGTTTCTTTTACCCTCATTGCAATTAATGGAATAGGGATTTTTTTGTTGAGTAGTTTCGGGAAGCAGGTGTTTTATGCACCAGAAATTTCTTCTGAGCCATGAGTTTGCCTGAGAATTTTCAATTCGAAAAATCTTTTGAAGTAGGAACTTTTCAGGTACATCCCAATGGAAACTTAAGTTTATGTGCTTTGGCTGATCTCTTTCAGGAAATCGCTTGGAAACATGCAGATTCTCAAGGGTTTGGCAGGAATTTACTGGAGCAACAGTTGATGTGGGTACTTTCCCGTTTAGAAATAAAAGTAAGTCAATTTCCCTGTTGGGGAGATTCGCTTCGAATTTTTACAGGTGGGAGAGGACAGGCTGGTGCTTTTGCTTTTCGTGAGTTTTTGGTTTGGGATCAACACGAGGAGGTAGTAGCACGAGCGATGTCCTCTTGGTTATTGGTGCATATCGAGAAAAAGAGAATTTTAAAGCCAGAATCTGTACTTCCTCCTTTCCTTTTTGATCCTTCCGTGGCACCAATTTGGCAACCCGCAAAATTGGAGGCTTCAGGATCTCTGCAAGCCAACAAATTCATTCAAGTGCAGTATTCGGATTTGGATTTATACAACCATGTGAATCATACCAGCTACATTCGATGGATCGAAAATATTGCTGCAGATTGCGAATTATTTCCAAGCCAAATTGCAATCAACTACCTCGCTGAATGCAAGGCGGGTGATCAAGTTGAGTTATTGCTTTTAGGGTCTGATTCCTCTTCATTTATTCAAGGAAAAGTGGAAGGTAAATTGGTTTTTGAAGCCCAAATTAATTGGTTGTAAGCAGTACTTTTTTTGATTAATTTTTTTTGGTAAAAAAATTAATTGAGTGACCAGGGTCACAGGAACTAGTAAGTACTATTTTACAACTTTGTATCTTTCCCAAAGAACCTAATTCCGATGATGCAGCCATTTCTCAAGCTTATCACTCTTTTGGTGGCCCTACTTGGGCTCACTGTTTCCTTAGTTTTATTTGTAGGATTTGTCGTATTTCTTTCCTTTTCTGGCGTTCAGCTACCCTCACTTTCGCAAGCTGACTTGGAGGTTTCTGAGGTTACAGTGGAGCTCCCTACAGTGAATCCGTTAGCCGATCCTAAGCTAGTTTGGAAAGCACCTGACTGGTCGGAAATGGATCAAGAATCCAATGCGGAGGAACTAAAATACGGAAAAGAATTGGTGGCTAATACAGCAGAATACCTAGGCCCAAAGGGTAAGGTAAAGGCAATTTCAAATGGTTTGAATTGTCAAAATTGCCATTTACAAGCTGGAACAGCTCCTTTAGGAAATAATTATGGAGCGGTGGCGGCGACTTATCCTAAGGTTCGTGCCCGATCAGGTCAAGAAGAAGATATTCAAAAGCGAATCAATGATTGCTTTGAGCGGAGTTTGAATGGAAAGCCTTTGGAGCGAGAATCCAAGGAAATGAAAGCAATGGCTGCATATATCAATTGGGTAGGTAAAGAAGTTCCTAAGGGAGAAACGCCTATAGGGTCAGGAATCTATTCCCTTCCGCTTATGGACCGCGCAGCAGATCCTATAAAAGGAAAGTTGGTTTACGACAGTCAATGTGCAAGCTGCCACCAAGCGGATGGTAAAGGATTGGCTAAACCGGATGGAAGGAGCTACGTTTATCCACCGTTGTGGGGGGAGGCAAGTTACAACCAGGGCGCAGGACTTTACCGATTGTCAAGATTTGCGGGATATGTCAAGGCAAATATGCCTTTGGGAGTCACTTTTGAACAACCACTATTGACAGATGAGGAATCTTGGGATGTCGCTGCTTATGTCAATAGTATGGAAAGGCCAAAGAAGGATCTCTCCAAAGATTGGCCTGATATTTCTAAGAAACCTATGGATCATCCCTTTGGTCCTTTTGCCGATGAATTTACAGAAGAGCAACATAAGTTTGGCCCTTTCAAACCCATAAAAGAGGCAAAGTCTAGTACAAAGTGAGGATTTATCTTCTTGTAATTTTCTATTTCACCTTCAATCAACCCGCTGGATTTGGACAGGTAAACCAGATGTCAGCGGAGAAAAAAATCCTATTTATTCCAGAAGTAAGTTTTCGAAGTTTTTGGATGAACACCTCCTACACGAATGAGGAGCTTAAATCGGACTATGCTATGGGGATTTCTACATTAGCTGGTGGGAAATTAAGCTTTGCCAAAAATTGGGAAGTACAAGGGGGCTATCGGATTTTTGCGAATGTGTTTAGTTCGCCTTTTTGGGATATTGACCCAACTACTAGGCAGTCAAATCGTTACGAATCTGGTTTATTTAACTTATTAAATCCAAAAGATCGGTTTTTTGGGAGGTTGGAGGTACTGTCCTTGAGCTATGTTCAGCCGAAGTTTGGGATTAAATTGGGAAAAATGGGAATTCAAACCGATTGGGTCAATTCCCAAGATGGCCGGCTTTCTCCAACGGTAGTTGAAGGGGTGAAAGCCTGGTATTCTCCTATCTCATCTTGGAAAATTAGCGTTTGGGGAATTACTCGAATGAATATTCGCGGAAGTAAGGATTGGATAACGGTTGGGGAGACAGTTGGATTATTCCCTCAAGGTAGAAGCCTTTTAGGTGCCCCTGCTGCTTATCATGGAAACACCAGCAGTTCTTGGATTGGAATTTGGGCAATAGAGGGCAATTTGAAAGAAGGAAGACTACTTCGTTTTTCACAAACTATTGCTGAAAATTTGTTTACTACCTCCTGGATTACGTACGAGAAAACGTTAAAAAACAGCTTAGGGTCTTGGAATTCAGGAATTCAAACGGGTTTGCAACAGGGCATTGGAGACGGAGGAAATCGTGATCTCGTGAAACAGTACAAAAATCCTTCCGATATAAATTTTGCAATTTCGGTTAAGTTAAATTGGAAAAAAGGGGCCTGGGAAACCCAACTTAGCGCGACCCAAGTAGGGGGAAAAGGAAGGTGGTTGAGCCCAAGGGAATGGGGCAAGGATGCCTGGTATACTTTTATTCCAAGAGAACGAAACGAAGGCTTTGAAACAGTTACGGCGATGGTGGGATATGCCTCTTATCGTTTAAAAAATCATCCTCTTCAATTGTATTCCTATATGGGAATTCATGTTTTACCAAAACTAGAGGATGCTGCTGCCAATAAATACAATTTTCCGAGTTATCGTCAGCATAATTTTGGTTTACGGTATTCCCCAAAAAAAATAAAAAATCTAGATTTTCATTTGATTTTGGTTTCTAAAGTACCGCTCACCAACACTAAACTTCATCCAGTACAACAGTACAATAAAGTGGGCTTGTGGCATTTCAATGGGCTAATTAATTGGAAATTAGCAAAGAACTAAATCCTATAAATACCGCTATTTGACTTATAAATTAGGAATTTTGAATTTAAAGGAGCACATTTGTAAGTCGGAAAAATGTTTTCGACACTTGTCATCAAGTTAAGCATCGGCGATTCACCTGCCACAAGTAGCAAATCAAGAGTTCTCCAACACAGGTTTTACTTCTTTTTCTTCTACTTTTTTAATTCAACAAAAGAACTTTCTTTTTGAGTTAGAACCTGCAGTCATCAATCTTTTAGAGAACCCAGATTTACTAGTACTTACCAAAATAATCTCCCAATTAAGACCATTCGATTTTCCGATTCAGCACTGTCTGAATTCTCCCTTACCCTCCGAAGCAGAGTCAATTCCTACTTCACTTCTACGCAGCAAACTAAATTCGCGAACAAAGAAATGAAGTTGAAAACTGTGGTCATGTTGGGCGCGTACTTTCTACCTGTTCTTTTAGTGGTGTCGGGGGCATTGGATCAGACCTGGCAGTTATTTGCTTGTTATGTAGTAAGTGGTCTAGGAATGGCTGGTATTGGTATGGGGATCATGCATGACGCCATTCACGGTACTTATTCCCAAAATTCCAAGGTGAACAAGTTATTGGGCTATACACTTAATTTAGTTGGGGCCAATGCGACGGTTTGGAGAATCCAACACAATGTGTTGCATCATTCGTATACCAATATTCCCGAGGGAGATGACGATATCAATGCGCCATTTTTCTTACGATTTTCACCTCATGCTCCCAAAAATAAACTTCATGAATTCCAGCATTGGTATACCTGGATTTTTTACGGATTATCTACTATTTCTTGGGTAACCTCAAAGGACTTCATTCGCTTTGATCGGTATTACAAGATGGGTTTGTTTAAAGGAAAGCATGTGTATAGAAATACGGTCTTAAAAATCATTGCTTGGAAATTGGTCTATTATGCTTTCATTCTTGGCTTGCCGATTATTTTCTCACCTTTTGGTCTCGGCCACATCTTAGTTGCCTTTTTACTGTTGCATTTTATCACTGGCCTTAGTATTTCTTTGGTGTTTCAAACGGCTCACATCATGCCGGAAGTGTCCTTTCCACAAGCGAATGAAAATGGAATTGTTGAGGGAGAGCGCATGTTACATCAATTGGCTACCACTTCAAATTATGCAGAAAACAGCCCATTATTTTCTTGGATGATTGGTGGATTGAATTACCAAGTAGAGCACCATTTATTTCCAGATATTTGTCACGTTCATTACCGCAACATTGCTCCAATAGTGAAAGCAACTGCTGCAGAATACAACATACCTTACTACACTAAAAAGACATTTTTTGATGCTTTGAAGGCCCATGCTAAGATGCTGTACCAACTAGGTCATGTCGAATACCAGCCTGTTAAAGTTTAAAACTAACTCATGAATCCATTTACAAAGAAAAATAACAAATCCACCGCTCCATCTCGAGGTTCTAACCCCGATCGAAGACAGGTGAAAAAGAAAGAATCTACCCTTGACCCAAGGCTTTTTGTAAAAAAAGCGCAGCCAAGTGGACAAGAAGGATTTCGAACTGAAAAAAGATTTTCGGAGCTCGGTTTGTCCTCCAAATTACTTCAGAACATCGAAGGCAAGGGGTATCAGACATTGACTACAATTCAGGAGCAATCCATCGAACCCTTGCTAAAAGGAAGAGATGTGCTTGCTATTTCAAAAACAGGTTCTGGGAAAACTGCTGCTTTTTTAATTCCAATAATTGAGCATGCGCTTAAAGATCCTCGAAATTATACTGCCTTGGTCGTGACTCCTACTCGAGAGCTTGCCTTGCAAATCGAAGAGGAATTTAAAAGTTTAAGTGCAGGAATGGGTTTGTATTCAGCCACATTCATTGGAGGGACGAATATCAACTCTGATCTACCTAAATTGGCACGAAAGCTTCAAGTAATTGTAGGTACCCCAGGGAGGTTATTGGATCTTTCAGATCGAAAAAATCTGGATCTCAGAAAAGTAAATACGCTAGTATTGGATGAGTTTGATCGAATGTTGGATATGGGTTTTGTACTCGATGTCAACAAGCTAGTCAATCGAATTGGAACTAGAGATCAAACATTATTGTTCTCTGCAACTTTGGAGCCAGGGCAGAAAAAGATAATCGACGGCCTTTTGTCTAATCCAGTAGAAGTAAAAGTTTCTACCGGAGCTACGACGAATGAAAACATTGAGCAACAAACTATTCGTGTGCCTGAAGGGCAAGATAAGTTTGAAGTGTTGGCAGATTTATTTGCCAATTCAGAACTTGAAAAGGTGATTTTATTCACTGAAACCAAAAGATTGGCAGATAGGTTAGCCAAAAAATTAATTCAAGCCGGTATCAAGGCCGGTCAAATTCACGGAGATAAGTCCCAGAATTTTCGAAATAGAATGATCGAAGAATTTAAAAATGGGGAGATCCGTGTGTTGGTGGCAACAGACGTTGCTGCTAGGGGGATCGATGTAGCTGATGTGAGCCATGTGATCAATTATCAGCTACCGATGACCATGGATGCATACATCCATCGAATCGGAAGAACAGGCAGAGCCGGTAAAGTAGGCCATGCTATCACATTTGTAAACTAAACCAATTGCATGTCAAAAAATCAAAACACATTTATTAAAAAGCAAAAAGCGGAACTAAAGAAGAGAAAGCAGAAAGATAAACTTGAAAAGAAACTTGAGCGAAAGGCACAGCCTAAAGACGGTAGCCTTGATAATATGATCGCTTATGTGGATCAATTCGGTAATATTTCAGACACTCCTCCTGAGCCGCCAGTAGAGAAAAAAATTATTTCAAATCAGTCCAATCAAAATCGAGTAAAAAACAATCAAAATTTCAAAAATCATGAATGAAGGAACAGTAAAATTCTTTAACACAACCAAAGGCTTTGGATTCATTACACCAGCAGACAACAGTGAGGATGTATTCGTTCACCACACTGGTTTGGTACACGAAATCCGTGAAAACGACAAAGTTGTGTACGAATTAGTACAAGGAAAAAAAGGCATCAATGCTGTAAATGTAAAGGTGGTTAAATAATCCCTTTTAGCTTAGTCAAGATCCCCTAGTGAATGTATTCCTAGGGGATTTTTTTTAACTATTTTACAGCGAAATTTTAGGAATGGCTTTGATTGGATAGAAATACCTTCCATTTTGCTAAAAAAAAATCACGTATGAAAAACAGCTTCTTCCTTCTTGCCCTTGTTTTGCTTTTTGCTTGTAGTTCTGCAGAAACAACAAATACGTCCGATGAAACCTCATCTACTTCTCTTTCTTTAACACAGAATGTTATGCCTGATTCACTCCTTCGTCATGTGGTTATGTTTGGTTTCAAAGAAACTTCCTCTCCAGAAGACATTGATCGTATTGTAAAAGCTTTTAATGAATTGCCTTCCAAAATATCAGAAATAAAAGGATTTGAATGGGGGGTGAATTCTAGTCCTGAAGGACTTAATCAAGGTTTAACACATGTATTTACCGTTACTTTTCATTCGGATGCTGACCGAGATACGTATATTCCACACCCTGCCCACCAAGAGTTTGTAGGTCTTCTTGGTCCGCATTTGGATAAGGTCACGGTGGTCGATTATTGGACTACTAAGTAGTTCTTGCTACCACTTAGGTTGCAACTAATTCCGCTCGTTTCAAACCAATATATGGGTAGAAAAGTTGACAGGTATGCAGTATTCTCTTCTATCCGCGGAAACCAACAACCTGCTTCCTTTTCAAGGAGAGGTAACCTTTTATCCTAACTTCTACTCAAAGGAAGATTCATTTCATTATTTAAAGGCACTTCAAGAATGTTTAGAGTGGCGTCAAGAGCCTATACGAATGTTTGGAAAGTGGATAGTTCAACCAAGGCTTACTGCGCTCTACGGGGATCCTAATGTTTCTTATGGGTATTCTGGGATTGAGATGGAGGCTTTGCCTTTCACAAAGGAATTAGAACAAATTAAAAATCACATACAGGATTTTACCAAGCATGAGTTTACACATGTACTCTGCAATTATTACCGGAATGGCCAAGATAGTATGGGTTGGCACAGAGATAACGAGGACGTATTAGGTAAGGACCCGACGATTGCCTCATTAACTTTTGGAGCCTCGCGAATTTTTCAACTACGACCCTATGGGAAAAAAGAACCTAAATTAAATATTGAACTATCTGACGGTAGCTTATTACTAATGGGAGGCGAGAGTCAGCACTACTGGGAACACCAAATTCCCAAAACCAAGAAGGTATTGGCCCCTAGAATTAATCTGACTTTTAGAAAATTGATCGGTTAATTACCTTTATTAGGGTGTTGAATTAATCCACCACCCAAAGGTAATCTCCGTATCCTGCTGCCTGCATTTCTGATTTTGGTATAAATTTCATGGCAGCAGAATTCATGCAATACCTTAATCCTGTAGGAGCAGGACCATCGTAAAAAACATGTCCCAAGTGGGAATTGCCAAGTTTACTACGCACTTCTACACGAAGCATCCCCAAGGTACGATCCACTGGTTTATCAATAACCCTAGCATCGATGGGTTTGGTGAAGCTTGGCCATCCCGAACCCGATTCGTATTTGTCCTTGGAACTAAATAGGGGAGCGCCGGTTACCACACAAACATAGATACCCTCTTCCTTATTACCATTGTAGGCGTTATTGAATGCATATTCCGTAGCACCTTCCATAGTCACCTCGTATTGCAACTCATCTAATTCTTTCTTGAGTTCTATTTTGGATGGTGCAGGGTATTTTTTTGCACTAAGCTCAGGCCAATGTTTTTGTATAAAGGCATCTCTTCCTGAACCCTTTCGGTAAGCATAGTACTCTTGAGGACTTTTTTTGTAATAATCTTGGTGGTACTCTTCGGCAGGATAGAAGTTGGTAAATTTTATGATGGGAGTAGCTACCGATTTGGTAAATCGTTTGGACCGCTCCAATTGTTTTTTGCTTTCTTCGGCTACTTTTTTTTGTAGATCATTGTGGTAGAAAATAGCAGATTCATATTGGCTACCTCGATCAAAAAATGACCCTCCAACATCTGTAGGATCAAAAGTTTGCCAGAAAATATCAACTAATTCCGCATAACTGATTACTTCAGGATCAAAAGTGATTTGAACAGATTCCCGGTGGGATGTTTTGCCTGCCGAGACATCTCCATAAGTTGGATTCTTTTCTTTTCCTCCTGCATAGCCAGAAACAACCGAAATAACCCCATCTAAATCTTCAAATGGAGCTTCTACACACCAGAAACAACCTCCCGCGAAAGTGGCTATCTGCTGTGATGCTGAATAAATTTCTTTTTTCTCTGCTACTTTTCCGTTTGTGTATTTCGAATCTGAAGTGGTTGTTTTTTCCCCGCCACAGGCAAGGAAAAGCATGGTGATTAAAGCAAACATGGGATAATTTAAGTAGGAGTTAACTTTCATAACAAAGGGTTTCGTTCCAACATGGAGCTACCTGATAGACTTTGTATTAACGCTTTTGAAGACGATGCTGTTTTAAAAATAGCAGATAAATTTTGGCGCCAGCACTTAGGCAAGAAGGATTCTACTTGTAATTAGTTAAGAATGTCCCTGATTTTTGATAAAAAGGGGTGAAAAAATGAAGAACTCTTTTAGATTTGTAATTAACCATTTGGCATATTTTGCTATGAAATCATTCCGCCAACAGACCATTGGATTAGTCCTTGCGTTCTACTTTATTTTTTGTTTAGCTACTTTACAAGCCCAGGAAACCGAGTTTATTCCCTTGTTTGATGGGAAAAGTTTAAATGGATGGGTGGGAAATAAAAGTTCCTATCTTGTTAAAGATGGGATGATCGTCATCGAACCAAAAGGAGGGGGAGGAGGAAATTTATATACCGAGAAAGAATATGGGAATTTTGTTCTCCAATTTGAATTTCAACTAACACCTGGAGCAAATAATGGCTTAGGAATTCATGCTCCACTGGAAGGTGATGCAGCCTATGTGGGCAAGGAATTCCAAATCTTGGATAACGAGGCCGAAAAATATGCAGGGCTCCAGGCCTACCAGTACCACGGGTCCTTGTACGGGGTAATGCCTGCCAAGCGGGGTTTCTTACGCCCTACGGGAGAGTGGAATCAGCAGGAGGTACGCATCAATCATCCATTTGTTACTGTCATTTTGAATGGAGAAGTTATATTGGAAGGCAACTACCTAGAGGTGAGCCAATCTGGTACTCTAGATAAGAAAGAGCATCCAGGGCTAGCGCGTAGTCGAGGACATATTGGATTTCTGGGCCATGGAGACCTGGTCCGATTCCGAAATATCCTAATCAAAGAATTACCTTAAACCCAAGAAATCCTTTTTTTATGAAAAAAACATATCAAGTAATCGATCGTAGAGACTTTATCAAAAAGTCTGCACTGGGTATTGCCAGCTTATCTCTCGCCCCAACTCTTTTGGCTAAAGCACAAGCCAATGGCAAACTTCGCACTGCGCATATTGGTTTGGGAGGAATGGGCATGGAAGATCTTCGTGCCATCGCTAGCCATTCCATGGTGGATGTGGTAGCCTTGTGTGATGTGGATTCCAATGCTCTCAGTAATGCAACCGCTTTATATCCGCAAGCAAAAACTTACAGTGATTATCGCCTTCTTTTAAAGGAAATGGAAGATCAAATCGATGCGGTGGTGGTATCCACACCGGATCATACGCATGCACCTGCTTCCTTATTGGCAATGGAGATGAATAAGGCAGTTTATTGTCAAAAGCCACTGACTCACCATGTGACAGAAGCAAGAGCTATGAAAAAGATGGCAGAGGATAAGAATTTGGTTACTCAAATGGGTATCCAGGTTCACTCGTTTTACGATTACAAACTGGCTACTCTTCTTATTCAATCTGGAATTATAGGTAAAGTGCATACGGTCCGTGCCTGGTCTCCTAAAAACTGGGGATATGACGGGAAAGAACCCAATGGTAAAGATACTGTACCCAGCAACTTGAACTGGAATTTATGGCTTGGGACCGCTCCAGTGCGTGATTATAAGGAAGGGGTGTACCATCCAGGTAACTGGAGAAAACTCTTGGATTATGGCTGCGGAACTTTAGGAGATATGGGCGTTCATATTTTTGATACACCTTACAATGCACTCCAATTGGATGTGCCACGGACCATAGTTAATCAATGTAGAAAACCGACAGGTTTTGGTTTTCCAGAAAACAATATAGTGACCTACGAATTCCCTGCGACGCCGTATACCACCGATACCTTGAAGTGGGTGTGGTACGATGGACCAGGAGCACCAGACCAGCACGAGGATTTGATTCTTCCCAATGGGGATAAGCTTCCAGACCAGGGAGCGATGTTTATGGGTGAAAAGGGGAGGCTACTGCTACCTCACTTCCAGCAATTACCAAGATGGATTGTGAACGGGGAGTATCAAAAATTTGATGTGGCTCCTTTCAATTTGGGGGAACCTGTGAAGGATTATGCAGGGGAGAGTAAAAAACATTACCATCAATTTGTGGATGCTTGCCTAGGTAAGGGTGACTGTAGTGCTCCATTTTCATATGCAGCACGCTTGACGGAGACCATCCTTCTAGGGGTGATTGCTGGGCGTTTTCCTAATGAAACGCTCCATTGGAATAGTAAAAAAGCGAAATTTGCTGAGCGAAAAGCGAATAAATACCTTGGTGGAAAATACCGCAAATTTTAAATGGATAGATTCAAAAGAAAGGGGGCACGTGCTAGTTGCTCCCTTTTTTTTTGTCTTTTAAAAAATTAGTCGCTGTTTGTATTAATTTGACGATACTTGGGTTTTTAAAAAATAAAAAGATGAAAGATTTTTGGAATGCACGTTATGGGGACGAAGTTTATGCTTACGGAACAACTCCGAACGTATTTTTTAGTAGTGAGTTCAAAAAAATTCCTCCTGGTAAAGCACTTTTTCCTGCTGAGGGGGAGGGTAGAAATGCAGTTTTTGCAGCAAGCTGTGGATGGGAAGTAGTTGCATTCGATCAAAGTGATGCCGCAAGAATAAAAGCGATGCAATTGGCTGCTGATAAGGGAGTTGAAATTGATTATGAAGTGACTAGCTTAGATGACTTTGATGCAAAGGAAGAAAGTTTTGATGCTTTAGTATTGATCTATGCGCATTTTCCAGGTCCTGTCCGAAAATTTTTCCATCAGAAACTTGCTCGACTCGTAAAGCCTGGAGGGTATTTAATAGTGGAAGGGTTTTCTAAGCGCCATTTGGAGTACAATTCAGTCAATGAACGAGCAGGGGGTCCAAAAGAATGGAGTATGCTTTTTTCATTGGAAGAACTTGAATCTGATTTTTCGGATTTTGAAATTCACTTTAGTGAAGAGACTACTGTTCAGCTGAATGAAGGGCTTTACCATGTAGGAGAATCCGCAGTGGTTCGACTCGTAGGCATTAAAAAGTAGGCTAAGATTTTTCCTAGTTATGATAAAAAATATTATTTTCTGATTATCCGCTTTGTAACCAGTGACCAAAGAAAAATAAGGCTTGAAATTTATTTAGATTAGCTGTGAGCTGTGGAATAAATTCTGCCGACGATTACCACCGTGATTCAACCAGTTTTTTAGCTATTAGAAAGATTGCGGATTATCAGATATTTTTTAATAAAAGGGAAGCAATTTTCTTCCCATCTAAACTTTTTGAATAATGTATACAGAAAAGAGATTCTGCCAATGTTGTGGCCTAAGCCTCAAAGGGAGATCAGATAAGAAATTTTGTGACGATGGCTGTAGAAATACCTTCAACAATCAGCAAAATTCCATTCATAATAAGGGGATGCAAACTATCAATGCGATTTTGAAGCGAAATAGGTCGATTTTATTAGCCAAACTTCCAGAGGGGAAAAAACATACAAAAGTTCTCAAGGAACAATTGTTAATAATGGGATTTAATGTTAGGTACATGACCCATCAGGGCCTTCTACCTAATGGACAATCGGTTCAGTTTTGCTACGAACTGGGATGGATTATATTGAAAGAAAATTGCTGGTTAATTGTAAGGGGGTAGTGACTTGTGAAAAAAGTTGATTTTAACTTGGCTTTGAAAGGACTTCTTCAAATAGATTGTCATTCACTACCGCTATGGCTCCGACCAATCCCACCTCATTTCCGAGTTGGTAAAGGGTAATTTGTGTTTTTTCTCGTGATTTGGCCATACTGTAAACATTAAGCGCTTGCTGAATAGGAGTCAAAATGTATTGATTTGCCTCGGCTACTACACCACCCAAAATGATAAGTTCTGGATTGAGTAACTGGATAAGCATGGAAATGCCTCTCCCAAGATTTAGACCCACATCTGATAAAATGGTAATGGCTCGCTGATCTCCATCCTTGGCTGCATTGACTACCATGCTTGGATGAAGTGGCCCTTTGTTTGCTTTGACCATTCGCGCTAGAATACTATCCTTATCCAGCTGGAGTGCTTGTTCTGCCATACGTACAATGGATGCACCTGAGGCAATAGCTTCCAAGCAACCTTTTTTACCACAGGTACAATTGATCTCCTGGGATTCAAAAAGGGGTGAGTGGGCAAATTCTCCAGCAAAACCTGAGCTACCTTGGTATAATTTTCCATCGATGACGATTCCTAATCCGATCCCCCAACCCACAAAAATTCCCAATATGTTTTGAGCTGATTTTGCAGCTCCAAATTTGAATTCTGCTAGGGTCATTGCTCGAGCGTCATTTTCAAGAAAAATAGTCTGTGGAAATCTAGTTTCTAGGTGAGCTTGTAAACTTTTGTCGTCAAAATTGAGATAAGTATGGTTGATACCCGCCTTGGAATCGATCAAACCAGGCATCGAAATTCCGATAGCAATTATTTTTTGATTTGGGATACCTGATTCAGAAATGTAGGTTTCTAAGTATTGACATAATTCCTCAAAGCTTTCTTCTTCGTTGTTCAGGACGATTTTGTGGACAGCCTTTTGGGTTACTTGTTGGTGTTGACAATTGTACAAAGCCAGATTAACTGCATACTTACTTAAATCAACAGCTACCACGTAAAAGGCATCAGGAGCTAATCGGTACAGGTCAGGCTTTCTTCCTCCCTGAGAGGCTGCACGACCTTGTTTGATAACTTCCCCTGAGCGGATTAAATCCAAAAGGAGAGTATTGACGGTAGGAAGTGAAATCCCCATGCTTCCACAGATTTCATTTGCAGTGGAAGCATCTTTCTGGTAGAGGTTTTTAATTAGTCGGAGTTTTAGCAGGTAGTTTTTTGCCTCTACTACGCCTTCAATTTTGGAAAGTGCCTTTTGGGGATTGATTAGATGCATTTATGTAAGAAAATTGTGAACGCAAATACGTGAAAAGTTAACGGCTTGAAAAATACTTTTTAAAAAAAATCAAAGAAGCTATAGGCTATTAATTTAAGAAAATGATGAAGTCGAGTTGTATACCACTTTTGGGATCTTGCAATTGCCTGAGATCAAAATTGATTTCCACCAAGTTGAAAATTAGAAAATTGATTAACTTTGGTTTCTTTTAAATTCTAGTCCATGAAGTCACTTATTTTTTCGCCTAATTTGGATAAATCTCAACTTGCTGAACTCGTTGAACGCTATTTAACCGAATCAGGGTTTTCTATTTCAAACAAAGATTTTGAGCGTCCATGGGGCGGGTTTTTTGTACTGGATGAAAGCCAAATTCGACAATTTAAAGATACATTTTTCACTGAGGTATCCCTTCCTGAAGCCCAATTTACTCAGAAGTTGAGTCCCAAATTTTTGTTGGTGGCTCCCGGGGCACGGCTTTCGTGGCAGTACCACTACCGTCGAGCAGAGTTATGGACTTTAGTAGCAGGAGGTGCCGGAATTAGTAGAAGTATGGACGATAACCAAGGACCGCTACTACCTATGGAAGTGGGTGAAGTGGTTTCTCTACAGCAAGGAGAGCGTCATCGATTGATTGGTACAAATGACTGGGGGATTGTTGCGGAAATTTGGATGCATTCTGATGAAAATCATCCCTCCGATGAAGACGATATTGTCCGCTTGCAGGACGATTATTCCCGAAAATGAGTAAAACTACCCTTGATTCAAGCTGTCAATTTTCTTAGCTACCTCTTCTGCTTCAGCCATCAACTTGTCTGCTGCAGTGCGATTGCTATGTGAAAGTTTGTGTGCATCTGCCATCATTTTCGCGTAGGTTTCCTGAAGTTTTTCTTTTTCGCTTTTCTTCTTAAATAATCCAAACATGAGTTTCGGTTTTCATTCTAACCGCGATTAGATTGGATTGTTTATGGATTGCGATCTCTTTCGGTGGGGTATTGGATTTCATCCTCTTTGAACTGGAGTAGATCTTCTAGTCTTCCTGCTGAATTGAAAAATTTCCAAGGCCCTTCCTTTTTGCCATCATTCATTATTCCTTCAGAGGCGATCCGTCCTGACTCGTGGTAGTATTTCCATAATCCTGACGGTTTGCCTGAAAGGTAATTCCCCTCAGACTCTTTTTGCCCAGTGACGTAGTAGGTAATTCTTGTCCCATTCCCATCTTTTAAACTTCCTTTTTCTCTTGTTTCCTTCCCCTCGTAGGTTGCATAGTCTCCTACATTCAAAAGTTTACCATTGTCCCAAAATTCTTCTTGTGTCAATTGTTTGTTGTCATAAAAAAGCCCCCATATTCCATTTTCGAAACCCAGATTGTAGGATCCTATAGACTTTAATTGACCGCCATCGTAATAATAGACCCATTGCCCATTTTCCATTCCCAACACGTATTCTCCTTCTGCTACTAAGATGCCAATTTTGTTAAAATATTTCCATAACCCGGTTTTCAGGTCATTTTTATACTCTCCAATGGAATAAAGTTGCCCATCGGGATAATAGTTTTTCCAAACCCCCACTTTTGCGCCCCCTTCGTAATTTCCTTGAACAGAGGTACGGCCTGAACTATGGAATTCGATGTAGGCTCCTTCAGGCACACCCAAAATATAAGTTTTTTGTTTGGAAAGGCTTTTATTTGGGAAGTATTCCTCCCATAATCCTACGGCTACATTGTTTTCGTAGCGTTCTTTTCTTGCGATCCGACCTGTTTCATAGTAATAAATCCATTCGCCTATTCGATTGCCATTTTCGTCGTAATACTCCTCTGATTCTTCAATTTTTGTTCCAGGAAAGTAAGATTTCCAGGGTCCTATCTTGGCACCATTTTTATAAGTGCCAGATTGAAGAATGAGATTGGAATAAGAAAATGTCTTAAATGGGCCGTCAAATTGGCCTTTCATTGCTGTGGCCTCTACTAGTACATTTCCCTCCAAGTCAAATTCAAAGTAGGGACCTTGTCTTAAACCTGCAACAAAAAATTCGCGTATAGCAAGTTCCCCACTTGGAAAATAGGATAGCCATTGTCCTTCCTTTTTTCCTTCTAAATAATTCCCTTCAACTTTGATTTGACTTGGGTCTTGATAGGGATCATTTAACTCATTTCCATAGTATTCTGTGTACCTGCCCACCCTAACGCTATCCTGAAAAATCATTTCTTTAATTAGAAATCCATTGGTGTCAAAATAACGGGCTGGCCCAAAAAGTTTTCCTTCACGGTATGCTGCAAGTTCTTTTCGCTTGCCATTTGAGTAAAAGCTGCTCCATTGCCCATCTCGTAATCCATTTTTGAAGGTCCCCTCTGTAAGGAGTATGTTCGTTTTAGTGGTATAAAATTTCCAAAGCCCTATTTGAACCTGATTTTCAACCAAGCCACTCCCAACAATCAATGAATCACTGCTGTACACCACTGCGATTTTTGAAGTTTGTGCTACTAATGAAAAATGAAGGAGGGATACCAGTAAAATCAACGCTTTTTTCATGGCAGATCGGGTTCTTAAAATAGGTTGGCGTTTGTTTGGGTACGCTCAATTGGAATATTTTCCTATACCTACGTAGAAAATCAATTCCTGTTTAAAAGTAAACTAAATCCTTAGAATTTACTTTACTAGTTTATTTTAACCTTCAGAATATAATCCACTTCCTCTTTCAAAATTTGAAGGCATTGCTTTTTGGTTATCGGTAGCTGTATCTGCTTGATCCAGAGTTTGGATTTGGAATCTACTTTAGGTATTGATTTATTTGCTTCCAATACTTCCAATTGCAACTTCAGGTCCCAGGGTTTGTCTTCTCTACCCAACTGAAATCCACTTTTTAGGAATAGATCAGAGGCATGACTTACATTTTTGCCAAAATAAACACAACAAAATAATCCATGTCCAAACCAACTTACCAACCGGATATTGCACCCCGAATCCAAATTAAAATCACGTACAAAGTCCAAAACAAGGTAGGGAAAACCATGTAGCTGATTTCCTTTTGAGATTTTTTTACCCTTTGAATTCGCGAAAAAAGAAGTTAATTTTTTATTAGAAAAGGTGTTACCTACTTGCTCAAAAAGATCAAGAAAATCAGCTTTCAATTTGTTTTGCCTGATTACAATCGAATTGTCTAACCAAAGAGCTAAGTCTAGATGGTTTTCCATAGACCTACCAACGAAGCATGGCTGAAGCCCAAGCAAAACCTGAGCCAAAAGCAGCTAGGCAAATCAGGTCATTTTCCTGCAGCCGACCCTGTTCCCAAGCTTGTGATAATGCAATAGGGATCGTTCCTGCAGTAGTATTACCAAGTTGCATGATGTTATTGAATACCTTCTGGTCAGGCAAATCTAATTTTTGTTGAATGTATTGGGAGATGCGTAAATTTGCCTGGTGGGGTACAAGAAGATCAATGTCTTCCGTTTTAAGTTTATTGAAAGCCAAAGCTTCTTGGATCACTTCCATAAAGCGAACCACGGCATGCCTAAAAACTGCATTTCCATTCATCTTCAAAAAAAAGTCTCCACGCTCAATCAACTCTTTGGAAACTCTTTCTTTCCCACTTGAGCTTGGAGCTATGCAATAAAGTTCTTCGGCATGGGACCCCTCCGAATGCAGGTGGGTGCTGAGTATCCCAGCCTGTCCCGCTTCCGCTCTTCCCAC
>Ga0181559_10001104_pt1 | contig 26284 bp, 28 predicted proteins | sample 011ome_21_FD_133752 | JGI IMG/M metagenome (GOLD analysis project Ga0181559, IMG submission 133752) | Coastal salt marsh microbial communities from the Groves Creek Marsh, Skidaway Island, Georgia - 011508AT metaG (megahit assembly) | ecosystem: Environmental > Aquatic > Marine > Intertidal...
CTAGAATCCGCTAGAATAGGTAGTACGAAGAATTTTTGCTGGCCGCTGTGCCTAAATTCCGGATGGCGCTGGGATACCGTTCAAGGCCAAGGCTGCCTTATCAGACTTTAGCGCCATGATAGTTATTGTGTAAACTGCCTGAATAGTGCGTCATACGCACACTGGCTTATATAAGAAAACCAAGAGGTAACCACGATGATTGCCCGTATTTTGCCCTTCCTTTTCTCTGCCTGTGTCCTGATTTTGCCTGCTGTGCTGAACGCACAAGGCCATGATGCAAGTGTGGCGAACCATGAGCCCCACTACTATGACATCGCGGACTGGGATATTCAGCCTGACGCGGTGAATTATGCAGAGCATATTGCGCCTATTCTCCAGCGCAGCTGTCTGCAGTGTCACCGACCCGGTGGCGGCGCTCCTATGTCATTCATGTCTTATGAAGCAGTTCGCCCGTGGGCACCGGTGATTATGTATCGCACGGCGATTCGCGATCGCATGGGTGCGATGCCGCCATGGTACGTAGAAAAAGATATTGGTATCACTGATGGCTTTGAGAGCGACTACTCACTGTCAGACCTTGATCTCGCCATGATCCAGGCCTGGGCCCAGAACGGGGCGCCACGGGGTAATCCTGACGATGAGCCGCCACCCATTGTGTTTACGGAAGGGAATGACTGGACTCTCGGTGAACCGGAGTTAGTGCTGCGCAGCGCTGACAAGACACGACCGGCAGTAGGTCCTGATTGGTGGGGTGATATAGGCCTGGTACCAACCGGGCTGACCGAAGACCGCTATGTAAAGTCTATTGAGGTGAGGGAAGTGAATGACATCCCTGCAGACACCGGCACCAATACGGTGGGCGGGCGCTATATCTTTCATCACATGACCTACCAGAGTGGTGTGTTGAGCGAAGATGGGGGATATATCCAGCCAGAGACTTCAGTGAGCTGGCCCATCCATGAGGTAGGGCGCAACGCGGACGTCTTTCCAGACTCTGCAGGGCGACTGCTGCAAGCGGGCTCCGCGTTGCACCTGCGGGCGGCCCACATGCATTCAAATGGTCGAGAAACCACCGGTCACCTGGAGTTCGGCATTACGTTCTTCCCGCGCGGCTATGAACCCAAATACTCTCGGCGTGGGCCTCGCACCGGCAATGGTATTGACCTCGACGTGATGCCAAACCGAGCGAATCAGGAACTGTCCAATTTCGTTGTGCTACAGGAGCACACCAAGATCATGGCATTCGAGCCCCATCTGCATGCGCCCGGTGTGCGCATGTGCCTGGAAGCAATCTGGGGTCACAACATATTCACACTCAACTGTGTCGGATATGACCATAACTGGGTGAAGCAGTACATCTACAAGGGAGATCGGGCACCGCTTCTGCCCAAGGGCACTGTTCTCAGAACCATCGCATTCATGGATACCACTGACGCCAACCCCAACCTTGCCGATCCCAGGAACTGGGCCGGTGGTGGACGGCGTTCTGTGTCCAATATGTTCATCGATCTCGGCTATTCGGTCACCATGACCGAAGAACAGTTCCAGGAAGAAATGGCGATGCGCCGAGAGCAGTTGCGAGACCGTAACGAATATGACGTGGGCTGTCCTTTGTGTTGGGCGCCGGTGCCGGAATATGACAGTGTTGCCAGCAGCAACGACGATTGAGGCGGCAATGATGAGGCGTAGTGTTGGAAGCAGTTTTATAAGCAATATCGTAACCTGTCTAGTGCTGGCGGCTTTAATGAGTAGCAATGCCACTGCACAGGCGCGGCGTATGCTACTCAGTGGTGAAATTGTTTCGCCTGCCTATGAAGGGTGGTGGCCGAATGAGGACGGCACCTACAAACTCTTCTTCGGCTATATGAACTCAAACTGGGAGCAACAGTTCGATATCCCAGTTGGGCCTGAGAATTACTTCAATGTGGTAGACGAGGCTGAGCTCGATGATCTGAGCAAGGATGCTTATGATGCTGCCACCGCAGATATGGGCCAGCCCACCCATTTCTATCCGCGTCGTAACCCCTTCCTGTTCACAATCGATGTACCAGCAGATTTTGCTGAGAAGGAAGTGGTGTGGACACTGAAGAGCCAGAATAAGGTGACCCGTGCCTACGGCAGTCTCTACGCTGACTATAGAATCGACCCTCAGGTGATTTCCACGGAAGTAGGTGGTGCGTTTGGTAGTCTCGATGACCGACTACGCTCCAATATCGCGCCAGAGCTTGAGGTGCGTGGAGACAGCTATCGAACTGTTCGAGTTGGCGAGCCGCTGCAGCTATCTGTCTACGCAAATGACCCGGATGATTTCCCAGCCAGATCCAATCGGCCACCGCCGAGTACACCGGAGCAGATCTATCGCCCACCTTCATCCATAGTTGCATCGTCTGGTCCAGGTTTACGGTTTTCGTGGTCAGTCTATCGAGGGCCTGAAACTGCAGCGACGTTTCAACCGACCCAGATGAAGACTTATACCGATACGCGGGTCTACGCGAATTCACCTTGGTCACCGCCATTTACTATACCTGAACCGCCCGCAGGCAATATCTGGAACTCAATGGTGACCTTCGAAAAACCGGGTGAATATGTGTTGCGAGGTATTGCTAGTGACGGTTCCATGTTCACCTACAGGAACATCAATGTGACCGTGACGCCCTGATTATTCCAGCCTGCAAACATTGATAAAAACGCCCGCACTGCGGGCGTTTTCATTCCTGTACTCCGTGTAGCCAAGGCAATCCGTGTGGGTTATGCTTCAGGCAATTTACATAGATCATGGCCCCGATGAAGTTTATTGCCCGGTTTGTCGCTCTGCTGAGTTTTCTATCCTGCTGGCTTATTTTTTTGCCCGCCAGCGTGGCCCAGGAAGTGAGCTTTCCCAAGACTATTGCCTGGTCCGCCTATCCCACTGGCACTGGCGGCTACAGTCAGGCAGTGGCTATTGGCAATATCCTGCAGCGGCAATACAGCACCAACCTGCGAGTGATTCCCGGCCGCAACGATGTCTCCCGCCTGGCAACCCTGCGCGCTGGTCGCGTTCATTTTTCTGCGGGAGGCTCAGAGTCTGTATACGCCCAGGAAGGGATTCTGAATTTCGCCTCTAAAATCTGGGGGCCACAACCGGTGCGGGCCATGCTGTCCAATTACTCCGACGCCTGCTCATTTACTTTTGCCACAGCTGCTGATGCCAACATCATGAGCATTGCCGACATGCGTGGTAAACGCATGACCTTTGTGCAGGGTGCGCCTTCCCTTAACAATGCGACCGCAGCATTGCTGTCCTATGCCAACTTGACCTGGGACGATGTCGTGCCGGTAGAAGTAGGGGGCTACAACGCTTCAATTGATGCCGTGTTAAATGGGCGAGCTGACGCCGCTGGAGGTGCATGTAATTCCCCTCCTTTTCTGAGAATCGAGGCATCTCCGCGGGGACTACGTTGGCCTGAACTACCCCATGCTGACGCAGAAGCCGTAGCCAGAGTTCGCGCTCGATTACCCTGGTATGTGCCTCATGTGGCCATTGAGGGACCAACTATTAATGCGGAAGGCATCGAGGTATTTTCCTCGGCTTATCCATTCCTCGTTGCGCTGGATAGCTCCGATGAGACTCTGGTGTACAGCATGGTTAAAGTCATGCTCAAACATTTCGATGAATTCAAAGGGAATGCACCTGGCGCTAATGGTTGGGCAATTGATCGGCAGAAATTCGATCAGGCCTTCGTACCTTATCATCCCGGTGCAATTCGTTATTTCAAGGAAATCGGAATCTGGAGCGAGGCCGCGGAACGCACCCATCAAGCTAACTTGCAGCGACAGCAGGTGCTGCAGGATGCCTGGGACGCTTACTTGCCAGGCGCCCCAGAAGACTACGATGCGTTTGAGCAGGGGTGGTTGCGGGCACGAGAATCATCGCTGGCAGCAGCCGGATTAATTACGCTCGGTGAGGGTCTGTAAAGGCCTTTAAGTATTTGGTATGAGCAAAGAGCCGGAAAGCGTCGAAAAAACCCCAAAGCCCGTAGCGCGCCTACGCTATCGCGAGCTGTCTGAAAGATGGCGTGCCGTGATGGCAATCATGACAGCATGCGCCATCATTCTCGCTATTAACCAGATTTTTAATCTCGGTTTCTTTGTTGGCTATGTCATGCTCGATAGCCGCTACATGTATCTCATCACCGGCGTGATGCTTTGCATGGTGTTTATTACCTTTCCTGCCAGTAAACACAGTCCATCTCATGTGCCCTGGCACGACATCGCTGTCATGGTGATTATCGCCGCTATATTTTCCTACTACGCCTACTACGCAGAGCGCATCGTGCTGGAAGCGTGGGAATATGCTGCGCCTGAGCTTGGTGTGTGGCTGGCTATGCTGACCTGGGTGATTGTGCTGGAGGCTGGCCGCCGCGCGGGTGGCTGGCCGGTCTTTGCTATCGTCCTGGTATTCTCGCTCTATCCAACCTTTGCTGATTCCCTGCCCACGGTCATCGCTGCCCTGAGTATACCCGTCCAGGATGTGGCCATATTTCATGTTTTGGGGGAGGAGAGTCTGTTCGGGATACCCATGCGGGTATTTGCCCAGCTGGTGTTTGGTTTTCTGATTTTCGGTATCTCGCTGCAGTTTACCGGTGGTGGTCCATTTTTCATAAACCTGGCCTTCGCATTGCTTGGGCATTTGCGCGGTGGCCCTGCCAAGGTGTCTATTTTTTCCAGTGGCCTGATGGGCTCCATGAGCGGTGGCCCAATCTCCAATGTGCTGACCACGGGGCCTCTATCCATACCAGCGATGCGACGCATTGGATTTAGCAAGGAATATGCCTCCGGCGTTGAGGCCTGTGCCTCTACCGGCGGCGTATTCATGCCTCCGATCATGGGTGCGACAGCGTTTGTTATGGCCAGTTTTCTGAACGTCAGCTACGTCACGGTGGCGATCGCTGCGATTGTGCCTTCACTGCTTTACTTTTTTGGGCTGTACATGCAAATAGATGCTTACGCGGCGCGCAATGGTTTAAGCGGGCTCCCGAAGGAAGAGTTGCCTGAATTAAAGACAGTCTTCAAAGAGGGCTGGTATTTTATTGCCGTATTTGCCGCCTTAATCTGGATGCTTGTCTACTTGCAGCGCGAGGCCGTCGCGCCTTTTTACGCCACAGGCTTGCTGCTGGTTATCAACCAATTCACTAAGCATAAGCTTGACCTGTCCAAGTTCATGCAGCTGGTGGCCGGTATGGGTAAGCTGCTGGCGGAGCTGGCAGGAATTCTCGCTGCCATCGGCCTGATCATTGGTGGGCTGGCAGTTACCGGAATCGCCGGTACTATCGCCAATGACCTGGTTTATATCGCCGGTGACAATGTCCTGGTGCTCCTGATTATGGGTGCACTCACTTCGTTCATACTTGGTATCGGAATGACGGTGACCGCCGCCTACATCTTTTTGGCCATCGTCCTGGTACCAGCGCTCACCAATTCGGGGCTAGATCCCCTGGCCAGCCACATGTTTGTGATGTACTGGGGCATGTTGAGTTTTATTACGCCGCCGGTAGCGCTGGCGGCGTTCGCAGCGGCCTCGGTCGCGCAGGTATCACCAATGCGTGCGGGTGTCGAAGCAATGCGCCTAGGCGCAATCATCTATTTCGTGCCGTTTTTCTTTGTATTCAATCCTGCCTTGCTGCTGCAGGGTTCTTTGCTGGAAAACCTGCAGGCGCTGTCCACTGCCCTGATTGGGGTTGCCCTGGTGTCGGCTGCATTACAGGGCTACCTGATTGGCGTGGGGGATTTGGGAAGGGGCGGGGCTGCAGTTCTAGTGAGAGTGATGACGGCCGTCTCCGGGCTCACCCTGGCATTGCCAGCAGGCGGCCTGTTTGGATTCAGCCAGGTCTTGCTGCTAGTAGTTGCAGCGCTAGCGCTTGCTGTCGCCGTGATCCTTCACAGACTGGTGGTGGCGCCGGGACTCGAGCCCATTCAAGGCGCTTCGCCCTGATCCAGTTCGGTAGAGGTTGATCTCGCTTAGCTCTGGCCTGGGCTAAGATATTTGCGATTGAGTGAAATCGACAGATAGCCAATGCCGATGATGTAAAGCAATCGAGTCACAGTTTGCGCCCCGACAGGACTGTGTGCTGGCTGTTCTGCATTGACAGGATATGACTGGGCGAATTCGTTAAGCAGATCCTGGATAGCAGGGTCGTTTTCGCCAGTCTAAATCCTGGTTCGCAATTCATCGAGTAGTTCGCTATTTTTAATTTTCGATTACCCAGTCAAGGAACAACAGGTCATCCCGGCAGTAACTGCGTTCGTTATCACCGATCAGGTTCAGGCGGTAACGTACCTTACCTCTGGTGAGGTCGTAGCCATAGCGGGAGGGGCCATCAAAGAATGGAAAGAAGTTACCGCCGCGACTGTATTCCCATTCCACTGCAATCCCATCGGGCGCTGTGATTTTCTTGTCCAGAGTCAGCGCTCTGACTTCAGGCAATAACAGCTCCCTGCTCTGATTGAGCCCGGTATCTTAAATGAATAAGCGAGTCTCATAACGTTCATCACTATCCAGCACACCATCATTATCGGAGTCCCGCGCGTCAGTAATAGCGAGTTCTTGAAGCTGGGCATTTTCCACCACATAGCGGTTCTTCAGATAGTTGCCACATTCATGGTGGTAAGGAGGGCGACCCTGGCTACAGCTCGCATAAACGAAACTGTACTCGGGTGCGAGTGCTGCGGCAGGCAGATATGAAATCAAAAGCGCTGTGAGGATGAATGCCAGAGGAAGGGCCAAGACGATACCCAGCAGTGGGTTCTGACTTGATTTGCTGTTTGTATTTTCTGACGTCACGGCTTGACTGCCTCGCGTCTCACGGGCGCTTTTTTACCTCTGTGTATCGCGTGAGGACTTTCGGATCATTATGAATATGCTGATCAATAACTTTAACCAGATCCCTTTTTGTCACCAGTCCAAAGTTTGCGATCACATCAGAATTGAGTACCAATGAAATAAACAAAATGAGGAATAATAGTGGGTAAATAAATGGGAGGTCGATGCCGAAGAGTTTCAAACCGGCAGTGACACAGACCCCGGCCAGTAGAAACGACCTGATGGCAGATTCTCGATGAATCTGCCGTTTTGCTCGAAGCAACAGGTTAAAATCATTCTCGTTCATGGCCATGCCCCGCTTTGATAGGATGGAGTCAGGCTAGCATGTTGTAACGGTTTGTTCACTTTTGTACCGTAGAGACTGTGATGAATCAGACACAGTTTTATGAGCAGTATACCGGTGGCGACGCTGGATTTGCTCTGGGAGAGCTCTGGTTCCTGAGTTTGCTTACGCCCTGCAACTGGTTTAGCTTTGGGGGCTATGGATTATAGGGAAACCTACTATGCTGAAGATCACTCGCGGCGTTGACGCCCTTGTTAGAGACGCCGAAGCCACTGTTACCACTTTGACCCCTGCCGAGGTGCAGGATCGTCTGGGAGAGGATGGGCTTATCCTCATAGATTTGCGTGATATTCGGGAATTGAAAAGGGATGGTCGTATTCCGGGCTCCATGCATGTGCCCCGTGGGATGCTGGAATTCTGGATCGATCCAGAGAGTCCTTATTACCGCAAGGAATTTGATCAGGCGGAGTCCCTGATCCTTTATTGCAACAAGGGTTCAAGGTCAGCGCTGGCGGCGCAGTCGCTGCAAACCATGGGCATGGAAAGCGTGGCGCATATGGCCGGCGGCATGACCCGCTGGGAAGATGAAATAGGACAGCTTGAGCCGCTGCCAGAGCGTCGCAGCTAACCTGGTCCTTGCTCGACAGGCGTGGGATCTGCACGTCTAACCCCGCTGATCGCTGGTCCCTGCTGGAGGCTGGCTCCGCTGGACGGTTGCCCCCGCCACTGGCTATGATGCGAGTCTGTTTCGGGGTCAGGTATCATGACAAGAATAAAGAAATCAGAATCCAGCAGCAAAATTAGTCCAGCCGCAGCAAAGAGCGGACCCGATCACAGGTTCACAGGTCTGGATCGCAGACGTTTCCTCAAATATCTATCCTTGATGGCCGTGACGCCGCCGGCTCTGGCCCAATCTCCAGTGCCCGTGGCTGTGCAAAAGATCCATTCATTTAACATCCGAGTGTCGGACGTCAACCGCTCCCTGAAGTTCTATCAGGACCTGTTCGGTGCGCCGGTGCAGGCGCGCAGGGGAGAGCAAGTCATGCTTCGAGTTGGTGACGGGCCACACTTCTTTTCCCTGTCGCCGGTTGCTGCCGGAGAGCAGCCTGGCTTCAGCCATATTGGCCTGAGCGTGGCTGACTTTGATGTGGATCGCGTGCGCTCCCAGCTGGAAAATTTTGGCATTCGCCAGGCAAGTTCGCCGCAGAGACTGGAAGACAGATTAGCGTTGGCCTCAACATCCTGGGTAAAAGAATATGGGGCAACTCGAGAGCTCTATTTTGCGGATCGTGAAGGCATTATTTACCACCTAAGCAGTGAAGCCTATTGCGGCGGCTCGGGCGTGTTGGGTGAGACTTGTTCGAATGCAGAGGCGGCGCCAGGGCCAGGCATGCTTCGCCTGGTGGATTACAGCCACTTTACCAATTTCATGGGCAACCGCAATCGCGCCAATGACTTTTATACCAGGGCTTTTGGGAAGTCTTACCAAGCCTACCAGGGCCCAACCTCTCCAGTAATCGGTGTCGGTGATGGTATTCAGTTTCTGATGTATGTCGGAGGTGATACCCCAGGTACACCAGAGGCGCCTGGCCGCATCGATCACGTCTGTTTCAGCGTTACCAACTTTGATGTGGAGACTATTCTCGCGCAATTGACTGACTATGGACTTGGTGCTCGGGAGGATCCCAGCGATACTCACGCTATGATGCACTGGATTAGCATGCGCATGCCGAATCGAGGTGGTGCCGAGGGCGGAACGCCGGAACTCTATTTTAGCGATCCCGATGGTATTCGAATTCAGCTGCAGGATGCTGGCTATTGTGGTGGCACAGGTTACTTGGGCGATGACTGTCCGCCACTGTAAGCCGTGAGCCATGCGTGTCTGAAAATGAATTGATCTAACGCGTTGAATAGAAAGTTGTAAACATTAGGAGTGGTAAAAACAAGGGCTATGGAATATCGATATATTGGCAGCAGTGGTCTTCGGGTAACCCCCATTTGCATGGGCACCATGGGCTTTGGTACCTGGAGCGACAAGAATGAATCTTTCCGCATTCTGGATACGGCATTTGATAGCGGCATCAATTTCTATGACACGGCAGAAGTCTATCCGGTACCGCCAAGCGCTGAGCTGGCGGGTCTCACTGAAGAAATTTTTGGTCAGTGGATCAAAACCAAGCCGCGAGATGCATTAATCCTGGCGACTAAGGTAGCTGGTGCTGCATCCGGTTGGTTCGTACCACCTATTCGGCAAGGCTTTACTGCAATTGATCGCCATCATGTAGAAGCAGCGATCGAGGGCAGTCTGCGACGGCTTGGTGTTGACTACATCGATCTTTACCAGGTGCACTGGCCAGACACGGTGGTACCAATTGATGAATCCATGGAGGCGCTGGATCGACTGGTTGAGGCTGGCAAGGTTCGTTATCTCGGCACGTCAAATGACAGCGCCTATGGTTTGACCAAGGCAAATACGGTGGCCGACTACGAGGGCTGGTCCCGATTCCAGTCCATTCAGAATAATTTCTCCCTGCTTAACCGCCGATTTTTGGATGAATTGGCCAATGTTTGTCTACAGGAGCAGGTGTCACTGTTACCCTATTCACCCATTGGCGGTGGGATTTTATCCGGGAAATATAACGCAGGTGAAATGCCTGTAAATTCGAGATTCGCCGAATATCAACAGGCCAGCGAACAAAGGCAGCGGGCGATGGCAGATCGTTTTCTCAACGACGGTACTCTCGCCAGTACTGCCAGCTATCTTGAAATAGCTGATGCAGCGGGTCTGGCGCCAGTCACCCTGGCGACTGCATGGAGTATGCAGCATGATTTCGTCGCGTCTACCATCATTGGTGCGCGCACGGCGGAACAGTTGGTAGATTCCCTGGCCGCACTAGACGTCACGCTTGACGATGAAGTTCTCCAAAAGTGCGACGAGGTCCATGCGCAAATACTTTATCCCATGGGTTAGTCTCTGTCTGCTCCTGCCTGACTGGGCTAATGCGCAGCAGGTTCACATCAGCCACTGCCTGAAGGCTTGCCCCACTGTTTCCCATCAGGGCAACGAGGTTGCCTTGCATCACTTGTATGCCGCTTCCATAGCGCCGCAAACAGGGGCAGCGGAGTGGGTGGCATATCGGGTCTTGCCTGACTCTGTTGGCGTGGCTTCGTTGCTGCCAAGGTATTGGCTGGAAGATGAGTTGCTGGATGCCGAAGTCAGGCTGCAGATTAGCTCGCCAGCCGCGAACTTTGTGCAGCCAGATCTGAGTGGCGCCCAGGATCGGGAGTATCGTATCAGCGAAGTGCAGCTGGTATCAGAAGACCGGGGAAGGTTGGCGCCCTTGACGAGTTTTGCCGGCACACCATACTGGGCTGAATTAAACCTGTTCAGCAATATGTCCGCGTTGCCGCAGCCGCTTCGCGTAGGTGCCTGGTCGGGCCTGGATCAGGCGATCAATGAACTTGCCGCGCTGGGGTCAACACTCTATGTTGTCACTGGCCCCATTACTCCTGATGATGACAGAGATACGGACACAGAAGGTAACGGGATAGGTTTTTTCAAGGCTGTCAGTGATGGCGAGAATGTGGCGACATTCCTGTTTGATGTTGGGTTGCCGCCGCATACGCATTTCTGCGCGCAACTCAGCAGGCTTGAAACAGTTGAGAGTGCTGTGTCCCTGGCATTGTTTCCAGGTATAGAATCTCGGCAGGGAAAAGAGCTGATTTCTCGGCTGGGATGTGGCAATCGCTAAATCAGGCTTTACTATCAATTCCGCTTCCAATCAGACTAACTTCTTATTTATTTCGCGAGTTTAAGCATGGCGTTTGTTTTTGATCCAACCCCCACCCCGCAAATTGCTGTCGAGGGTTCTGACCTGAATTTTCCGGTGCATCGCATTTATTGTGTCGGGCAGAATTATAGTGATCATGTGAAAGAGATGGATGGTGACCCGAAATCCAGTCCCCCCGTATTCTTCAGCAAACCCGCAGATGCGATCGTCACGGACAACGCGGCAGTGCCTTATGCGTCCGCTACCGATAACCTGCACTATGAGGTTGAGTTGGTTATTGCCCTTGGCGGAGGCGGCCGCAATATCGAGCCGCTGCAGGCAGCAAGCAGGATTTACGGCTATGCCGTTGGGATTGATTTTACACGACGCGATTTGCAGGCGGCGGCAAAAGCAAAAGGCAAGCCTTGGGATACAGCCAAGGGTTTTGATGTGTCAGCACCAATTTCAAAAATTCAGCCATCTGAAAATGGGGAGCTGGAGGATGGTCGAATCTGGCTTGCCGTTAACGGGGAGACTAAACAGGATGCAAGGCTTTCTGACATGATCTGGTCGGTGACCGAAATCATTGTTGAACTGTCCCGTTATTACGAATTAAAGGCCGGTGATCTAATTTTTACCGGGACGCCAGCCGGGGTATCCGCAATTGGCGTGGGGGACAGGATTGCCGCGGCCGTCGAGAATGTAGGTGAGATTGAGTTTGAAATTACGGCAGGACCAACCAATTGACCTTTGATCAAGGTGTCTTGCTCGCGATCCTGGTGGCACTGCTGGGTCTCCTGGTCTGGGGTCGCTGGCGCTATGACATAGTTGCGCTGGGCGCTTTGTTCACGGCGAGTCTGTTTGGACTGGTTCCTCAGGCCGAGTTGTTCAGCGGCTTTGGTAGCCCAGCTACGATCACGGTAGTACTCGTGCTTATCGTCAGTTATGGCTTGACCAAATCTGGTGCTGTGGACTACGTGATTCCTTTAATCGAGCCTGTATCAGACCGTCCATTTCTCCATATTGCAGTACTAACCTTTTTGGCAGCAATTCTGTCAATGTTTATGAACAATGTGGGTGCTCTGGCGCTGCTGATGCCAGTGGCTATCCAGTCCGCATCGAAAGCCGGACGACCACCTGCAGCGGTTCTGATGCCGCTTTCTTTTGGGTCAATTCTTGGAGGGCTGGTGACGCTTATTGGTACGCCTCCCAATATTCTCATCGCGAGCTTTCGGCAGGAAATGACCGGCGAAGCCTTTAGCATGTTCGATTTCGCGCCAGTAGGTGGGGGAGTCGCATTATTTGGTATCGCCTTCATGTTGCTGGGCGGCTGGCATCTGGTGAAAGTGAGGAAAAACAGTGCGGGACTCGATTTGTTTGATATCGAGGAGTACTTGTTCGAAACGAAGGTTGGGGAAGGCTCCGAATTAGTTGAGAAGAAGTTTCGTGCCGGTAAGCTGAAAGACATGCTGGTAGAGCAGAAGATGGACCTGATCGCCATGATTCGAGGCAAAGAGGAATTCGCACCACCCGATCGCCGTCGCGGCGTGCGAGAGGGAGATTATTTGATGATTCAGGGTTCGCATGATGATGTGCAGGAGTTTGCCAAGACATACTCCCTCACCATGCATACAGCGCTGAACCAGCAAAATGAGCTTCAGCATGCGGCTAACACTACCCTGGCAGAAGTGGTTGTGTCCGCGAATTCGCCACTAGTCGGTAAAACCCCTAAAGAAAAGCGGTTTAATCGAAATTATGACGTTAGCTTGCTCGCCGTTTCTCGTTCTGGGGTGCCCCATCAGAGTCGACTCCGAGAATTCATGATAAAAACAGGCGACGTACTGCTACTGCATGGTGAGAGCGATGTGATGGATGACTCTATCGTGAAGATGGCTTGCTATCCACTAGCTAGGCGAGAGCTTAGCACCAAAGACAAAACGAAGGCTTTTCATGCGCTACTTATATTCTTGAGTGCGATTGTGGTGACTGCATTCGGTCTATTGCCCATCCAACTGGCGCTAGGCATTGCGACAGTCGCAATGGCGGTCACTCAAATCGTACCCGTACGGGAATTCTATGACGGCGTTGATTGGCCCGTGGTAATTTTGTTGGGCGCCATGATTCCTCTGGGCGGTGCGCTGCAGCAAACCGGAACCACCGACTTACTGGTGGCCGGGATCCTGTCGGTGGTGGGAGATCTCTCTCCTGCAGTGATCCTTGCAGTTATCCTCATAATAACCATGACGGTTTCAGATGTATTGAACAATGCCGCCACCGCGATCTTGATGGCACCTATTTCATACAATATCGCGAACAGCCTTGGACACAATCCAGATGCTTTCCTGATGGCGGTTGCAGTGGGTGCATCCTGTGCCTTCCTCACGCCGATAGGGCACCAGAATAATGCATTGATCATGGGACCGGGAGGCTATCGCTTTGGTGACTATTGGCGCATGGGATTACCACTGGAAATTATTATAGTTACCGTGGCTATTCCGCTTCTGCTTTTATTGTGGCCCTTATAGTTTATTGTGTAGCATTTCAATAATGGTCATCTTTAGCCCCAACAACTTGCGGAGGTTAGCCCGATCAGTTAGCTTAAGTAACAGGATCCCTTTCATCGCCAAGCCCTCAATTTTATTCTATGCGTGTTAATTGGAAGACCTACAACTCTGGCAAGTTTTTTGATGAGATAATCAGCAGCCCGGGCTATGCACGTAAACCGGCCAGGCGTCTTGCAAGCTATCTGCGTTCCCTCACCCATGAGGAGCTGCAGCAGAAGAAGACGGCAGCAGAGCTCGCAATTAAAACTATGGGTATTTCGTTTACGGTCTATAGTGATGCCGGCAATATAGATCGTGAATGGCCCATGGATATCATTCCGCGACTCATAACGGGTTCGGAGTGGAATCAAACCAGTAAAGGTTTGCAGCAGAGGCTGGAGGCACTTAACTGCTTCATTCATGACATCTATAACGATCAAAAAATCCTCAAAGACAAAATAGTTCCCGAAGACCTGATCATGGATTCAGGCAATTTCCGCAAACAGTGTCTGGGCATGAAGCCCAAGTACAACGTCTGGGCACATATCTGTGGCACAGACTTAATCAAGGGAGATGATGGTCAGTTTTATGTCCTTGAAGACAATCTGCGGGTGCCCTCCGGCGTTTCCTACATGGTTGAGAATCGCCGTGTCACCAAACGCACGTTTCCAGAACTGTTTGCAGATGACTACAGCATTAGGCCGGTGGCCGATTACCCGGCTGAACTTCTGGATATGCTGTCATCATTATCACCAAGACAGGTCAAGCATCCTGAGGTCGTGGTATTGACGCCAGGAGTATTTAATTCGGCGTATTTCGAGCATTCCTATCTCGCCCAGCGCATGGGTGCTGAACTCGTGGAGGGCGGTGACCTGGTTGTAGAAGATGACAAGGTCTTTATGCGCACCATAGATGGTTTGTCGCAGGTCGATGTGATCTACCGCCGTATCGATGACATGTTTATCGATCCCGCAGTGTTTAACAAGGATTCAGTTCTGGGGGTTCGCGGCCTTTTTAATGCCTGGAAAAAGGGCAACGTGGCGCTCGCAAATGCGCCAGGTGCCGGCGTGGCCGATGACAAGATTATCTACACCTATGTGCCAGAGATTATAAAGTACTATCTTGACGAAGATCCGATTCTGTCCAATGTGCCTAGCTATCTCTGCGTAGATAGAAAACAGCGTCAGCATGTGCTGGAAAATCTTGACAAACTGGTGGTCAAACCTGCCAATGAGTCAGGTGGATGCGGCATGCTTATCGGTCCCCAGGCGAGCAAGAAGGAATTGGCGGAATTCCGCCGCAGGATTAAGGCGGATCCGCGCAACTACATGGCGCAACCGCTTATTTCACTCTCCACAGTTCCTATTCTCGGTGATAGGGTAGTAGAGCCACGTCATGTTGATCTTCGGCCGTTTGTGCTTCAGGGCGACAAGTCATATGTGACACCGGGCGGCCTCACCAGGGTTGCTATGGTAAAAGGTTCCTACGTGGTGAATTCGTCTCAGGGTGGTGGCAGCAAAGATACCTGGGTGGTTGATGATGCCTGAAGCTTCAGTGCCAACTAACTTAATCGAAAGAGATATTTTATAGCATGCTGCTTTCGAGAGTCGCAGAGAGGGTTTACTGGCAGGCACGTTATCTTGAGCGTGCTGAGAATGTTGCTAGGCTATTGCATGTGTTTTCTGCCTTACAGCTGGACTTGCCCAAGGGGACAAAACTGGGTTGGCAAACACTGGTACAAATAACGGGTCACGAAGAACAATTCGTCGAAAAATACAAACAAGAGAATGAGCGCAACGTCGTACGATTTCTTCTGGCGGAGCGAAATGGGATCTCACTCGTCGATATGTTGGCTTTTGCTCGAGAGAATGCCCGTACTACACGTGAGATCATGCCAACTGAAGCCTTCGAATTAATCAACGGTCTCTACTACTTCGCACGTGATAACGCCGAGGCAGGCATAAGTCGGGCTGAGCGCAACGAAATTCTGGATCAAATCGTTTCGAGATCGCAACAGATAGGTGGCTTAATGGCAGGCACTATGAGCCGCGACGAAGCGTATAGTTTTGTGCGTCTGGGCCGAAGCCTTGAGCGTGCGGACATGACGACTCGAATTGTAGATGTGGATTCACAGAAACTGATGCCGGAACTTGAGGTTGAGGATGCGGAGCCAGAGGCGAGGGAGCCCTACGAAAACATTTTGTGGATGAATGTGTTGCGTTCTTCCAGTGCCTATCAAATGTACCGTCAACATGTGAGAGAGCGCATCAATGGTGAAGATGTTGTGCGATTTCTTCTCCAGAACGAACAGTTGCCGCGCTCAGCTGCACACAACCTCACCACCATGACCAAGGTGCTGCGCAATTTGCCTAATAGCAACAAGGTTAACTGGCAGGTGAACAAGACGCGAAAACTCGTGCGTGATGCTGACGTCAATCGCCTGCTCCGTCGCGGTTTAGTTCGTCACCTGGATAGCGTGCAGAAAGAGATTGCTCAGGTGCACTTTAAAATTGCGGACACGTGGTTCCTGCCCGGCAATTCATGAAAAATTTTTCCTGTAGTTGCGGCCAAACACTTTTTTTCGAAAATACCCGCTGTCTTAACTGCGACAAGCAAGTGGGTTTCGATCCTGCTGACCTGAGAATGTATCCGCTCAATCCGGATACGAAGTCTTCCCCTACTTCAGCTCGAACGCTGTGTCGAAATTCCGCGGACTTCGATGTCTGCAACTGGTTCGTTACTGATCCAGGCCGCAACTACTGTCTGTCATGTCAGTTGAATCACACAATTCCAAATTTGCTTGTACCTGATCGTCGGCGCTGGTGGAAAAATTTGGAGCAAGCCAAGCGCCGTTTAATTTACTCCTTGCTGACGCTGCGACTGCCGGTCAAAAGTAAGGATATTGAGCCGGATGGACTGGCCTTCGAGTTTATTGAAGACAAGCGCACAAACCCGCACGTGTTTGAGGAGCATGTGAATACTGGCCACGCCAATGGTCTGATCACAATCAATATTATTGAAGCCGATCGGGTAAGCCGGGAGATTACGAGGCAGTATACTGGGGAGCTGTATCGCACCTTGCTCGGACACTTTCGGCACGAAAGCGGCCATTACTACTTTAACCGCCTGGTGAATTCTCCTGCTTTGCTCGACGAGTTTCGTACCTTGTTTGGCGATGAGCGTCAGGATTACGCAAGCTCGCTGCAGGAATATTACGCCAACAAGAGATCTAAGGTTAGAGATCCGAACTTGATCAGTCACTATGCCCAGGCACATCCATTCGAAGACTGGGCTGAGGTGTGGTCGCACTATCTGCACATGGTGGACACTCTGGAGACTGCCGCAGAGTACGACATGCAGCAGGGAAGCAAACTATTTGATGATATCGACCAGTTGCTGGGTAAATGGTCTGATTTGTCGATGATGCTGAATAGCTTGAATCGAAGTATGGGTTTGGAAGATGCTTACCCCTTTGTACTGTCAGACCTGACCCTTAAGAAGCTCCGCTTTGTTCACGGCCTGATTTATCCCAGTTAGTGGCCCAGGCGAGCGGCGGCATCTGCCGAAAAGCTTCCTTCAGTCGGGCATCCCAGTTCCGTTTCAAATCGCGCAGGAAGTCACTGTCTTCCGCAAAACGATTAGGATTCTCCAACTTCAGGTCTCCAGTCTTGTAAATTAGCAGCTCTATAGGTGCACCAACACTAAGATTACTGCGCATGGTGGAATCCATGGAAACCAGTGCGGCCATGGCGCAGGTCTCGAGGTTCAACTCTGGTGCCAGCACGCGATCGAGTATCGGTTTCCCATATTTACTCTCGCCAATTTGCAGGTAGTTGGTGTCTTTCGATGTAGTGATGTGATTGCCTTCTGGATAGACCAGAATGATTTCATGTCGACTATCTTTGATCTGGCCGCCAACAATAAAGCTTGCTTCGAATTTTTTGCCCTCAACCGAGCGTTTTTCCTGTTGCTCCCGGCTGATATCTCCTATGTAATCTGCGGCATCTTCCAGGCTTTCCATGGCCAGCAGATTTTCGCTGGCTTCCTGTTTGATGTCGCTTTTAATTTTGGCAATTGTAGCCTGCGAAGTAGCAAGATTGCCGGCGGTGAGGATGACAAATTGTTTCTCGCCATCAATGCCGAAGCGAAACATCTTGCTGTAGGTTGATACCTGGTCTATGCCGGCATTGGTGAGTGAGTCGGAGCAGAATACCATTCCTGCATCTACCGCCACTGCTACGCAATATGTCATTTCTAATCCAAGCCCGTGAAAACGCCTGACATCATACTAAGTAAAGTCAGCGGCGCAAAGCGCTATTTCGGAGCTAGCTGCAGCAATCTGCAGGGCAGTGGATTCGGTGTCCTGAGGTGTATTGTGGTTAGCTGTGGGCGGCCGCTTACGACAGGAGAATGCTACTGAAAATTGTCGTCAAGGTCGTCGAAATCGTCATACTCGAATTCCAGCGCAATGCGCTTGCTGTCGAGGCGTTCTTCGATCCGGCGACGCAATTCAGTGAGCTGTGATTTGCTTTGAGGCGTGGCCGCCTTCGCTTCCAGTGTGACTTCAGCCTCTTCGATTAGGCTGCCATTGGCTTCTATGAATTCTTTGGCAAGCTCGTCGTTTTCTTTCCAATTCTGCTCTTTCATCACGTACCTCGCGGTTAGCAGGTGGCAATCAAGAGGACGCTGGTTTTCTCAGCACCTAATTGGTTTATCGTTATTGGCAGGCGAAACTTTCAGTAAAAATGCAGGGAAATTATTTGGTTTGTAGGCGGCGACTGCCGCCGAATACTCAGCCCTTGGCGAGGCTATCGATAACTTGTTGGCGCAGCTCTTTCTTGGCGATCTTGCCGGAGGCAATCCGCGGTAGCTGGTCGTATTGGAAGTAGAATCTCTCAGGTATCTTGAATGCCGCAATTTTATCCTGCAGAAACCCCTTCAGTTCCGCTTCGGTCAGGGTCTGTTTGGCTTTAAGCATCACACTGGCGCAGGGAACCTCGCCAAGGCGATCATCCGGAATGCCATAGACTGAGACCTCACTCACCGCGGGATGCTCGGTAATTGCATATTCGACTTCGGCGCAGCCGATGTTTTCACCGCCGCGAATCACGATGTCTTTGGCGCGATCCATGATGATGAGGAAACCCAGGGCATCCAGCATGCCGATATCGCCAGAATGAAACCAGCCGTCCTGCATTACTTCGGCGGTCGCCTCTGCCTTGTTCCAATAGCCTTTCATGACTGAGGGACCCCTGATACAGATTTCACCCACCTCTTCATTTTCGAGCGTGTTGCCCTGCTCATCGACTATCTTCACCTCGGTGAGGGGAGGAGTAGGCCGCCCCGTACTATTGGGTCGCGAGTGATAGAACTTGCCAGAGATGATGGCACCGAGGGCGTTGGTTTCGGTAAGCCCATAGCCAAGGCCCGGGATAGCTTTTTCTGGGAACTTTTCTGTCATCATCACCAGGTGTTCTGGCGGCCTGGGCGCGCCGCCTGCAGCTACTGTGCGCAGGCTGGAGAGATCAGTCTCAGCAAAGTTCGGCGACTGCATGATTTCCCAGGTCATGGTGGGAACACCGTGAAAAATAGAGATGCGCTCCCTCTCTATGAGTTCCAGTGCAATCTCTGCATTCCACTTGTACATCATGACGAATTTTCGCCCATAGATGAAACTGGCGAGAAACTGCGCGTGACTACCGGTCACATGAAACAATGGCACATTAGCCAGTAGTGCGGGTTGATAAGGCGGGTCGACCTCTAACAGCTCTGGCCGCAGGATTTCATTGATTTCTTTGACGAATTGCCAGGTGAAGAGCGCGCTTAGAATCGCGCGATGGGAGGACAAAACGCCCTTGGGGTGCCCAGTCGAGCCCGAGGTATACATGATTGAAGCATCATGCTCTGGGCTTATGCCCAGTGCAGCAATTTCATCCTCTGACAGGGGGGCAACATTTTCCAGCAAGCCATAGAGCTCAGAGAAACCGGTCGGTCGTTCCTGATCTGAGGGTTTGATTAGAACTACATCCAGATCGAGCGTCTCAAGATAGGGCTGAACAGCGTGGAAGCGGGGTGCATCGGCAAAAATCAGCTTGCTGCCGGAGTCTTTCAAGCCATATTCCAGTTCGGGGCCTGTCCACCAGGAATTCATTGGCACCACGATAGCGCCAATCAGCGTGCTGGCCATATAGGCAAGACACCACTCGGGTGAATTACGTCCACATACGGCTACCCGGTCACCGACTCCAATGCCGTAGCGCTCCTGTAATACCCGGCCCAGCTGACAGGCCATGGTATAGGATTCTTCAAAGCTGAAACGCTCTTCCTGGTAGACAAGAAAGTCCAGCTTTCCTGTTTCCAGCCCTATTCGATACAGGCCAGCTAGATTGTCGGGAATCTTTGTGAAGACGGAATACTCTTGCCCGTCGATATTCGCCGTGCCCACGGCAAGTGGAGCATCTGGCGCCTTGTGACTGGCAACTATGTCTTTAAGTTTGCCCAGGTCCTGGCGGATTTCTTCGTCGCTTAACATCTACTACTCAGACTTGAATTCCAGGGTGACTTTGCCCTTGGCTTGGCGTTGGGTAAATATGTTGAAGGCTTTAACATACTCTTCCTTGGGAAAGCTCTGGGTGACAATAGGGTTTAGCTTGCCTGCAGCGTACATCTCCAGCAGTTCATTGAGATTTTGTTCGTAGGCTTCGGGTTCTTCCTTGCGAAACCTGCCAAGAAATACGCCGACCATTGATGAGCCTTTGAGCAGGGCCAGGTTTGCCTTGTACTCGGGTATGCGACCGCTGGTAAATCCGATAACCAAGAGTCGCCCGTTCCAGTTGATACAGCGACAGCTTTGATCGAACAGATCGCCCCCTACCGGATCGTAGATGACATCAGCGCCGCGATCGTTGGTGAGCGCTTTGACTTTTTCTTTGAGTTCACCGTCGCCATAGTTGATGGTCGCATCTGGATGATATTGCTTAACAAAATCCAGTTTATCATCGGTACTCGCGGCTGCTATGACTCGCGCCCCCATGACCTTACCGAGTTCCACAGCCGATAGTCCAACGCCACCGCTTGCGCCCAGCACCAGCAGGGTTTCCCCGGGCTGCAAATTGGCGCGCTGCTTTAGCGCATGGTAGGAGGTAGTGTAGACCATGGCGAATCCAGCAGCGGTCTTGAAATCCATGTTATCCGGAATGCGGCGGACGCTTTCCGGTTTCACGATTACCTGCTCGGCTAGCCCGCCAATCCCGGGAATGGCCATGACCCGGTCGCCGACTTTATAGTGGTCAAATCCCGGTCCGACCGCCTTGATGACGCCACCAACTTCGGAGCCGGGCGTAAAAGGCATAGGGGGCTGAAACTGATATTTACCCTGAATCTGCAGACCATCAGGGAAATTCAATGATGCAGCATAAACTTCAACTACCGCCTCGTTCTCGCCTGGCGTCAGGTCTGGGACTTCTTCCAGTACCAGGTTCTCGGGGGGTCCATAAGACTTGCACAATACCGCTTTCATGAGGGCCTCTTAATCTTGGCGAAGCGGGATTCAATCATGAATGCAACGCGACTTCAAACCCGGTATCACGACGGTTGTTGCTGCTCCTGCAAAGCAGTATATTCCTGCAGGTGAAGCCAGAGACAATCCGATGAAGGAAACACAGCGAATCGCTTATTTGCGCCAGATGGGGTACCAGCAGTACTACTCGCGCTTTATTTTGCCGGGCGCAAAAGCCTCGGTGATTGATATGGCGGAGCTGGCTGATTTCGAGACTGCAAAAACAGCCAGGTCGCCGCGCATGGCGATAGGCGATCAAGATAAAGTAAAACGTCGTGGCGTCACAAGCGCGCAGGATGGGGCGCACGTCACTAAATCCGGTATTGCAGGCGCGACAACCCCATCCAGCCCGAGCGCGAGCAGAGCGGCAGAATTAGCAGTCAGCAATCGGCAGGAAATCAGACCTGCACCAGACGCCGCTGCGGGAACCAGCCCAACTGATACCCAGGCCAATACCGAATCCTTACGTTTCAACCTGCAGTTTTATCGAATCAACGAGCAATTAGCTGTAGTTAACGAAGCGCCGCATCAACTGCGAGGAAAGGACAACAAGGACGCAGTTGGACTGTTGAAAAATATCCTGCTGGCACTGGGCGTCGATCAGCAGACAACGAGCAGTCTCCAGGCAGATGGGTTTCAATGGCCGATCGCGGAGGGCCTGGATGCAGGCAATGACCCAAAGCATGCGGCCAAACTTGCACTGCAGGGCTTCATAAGCCAACGGCATGAGCAATTTGGCTTTCATAATCTGCTGCTGCTTACCGCACAGCTGTTCCCCATGATGACAGCGGCCGAGGGCAAGCAGACTTTGGGCGATCTGAAACCCGAGGAGTCAGCGTACAGGGTCACGCTCTCTCACAGTTTGCAGGCGATGCTGGCTCATCCCGAATTAAAGCGGGAGGCCTGGATGCATATGCGGGCATTACGTAGTCGCATAAAGCTGTCTTAACACCTAGACAACACCCATCATGGAATCTCCCACAAACGCTGAAACGCAGTTTTTTGCCCGCACAATGCGCAATAGCGATCTTGATCTGGTGGTGCAGAACGAAGCCGCAGCCTATGAGCACCCTTGGACCAAACGCATCTTTATCGACTGCCTTCGAGCCGGTTACCAGTGCTGGGTGCTGGCCAACAAGCAGCAGATCGTGGCCCATGGCGTGATGTCAGTCGCGGTTGGAGAATGTCACCTGCTGACCTTATGCGTTAACCCCGAATATCAGCGGCTTGGCCATGGCAGAAAGCTGTTCATGCTGTTGCTGGATCGCGCGGCGAAGATGGATGCCAGGGAGTGTTTTCTGGAGGTGCGCGCCTCTAACGCAGGAGCCATCCAGCTTTATCGAAGCCTGGGTTTTACTCAAATCGGAGAGCGCAAAAACTATTATCCGGGACACCAGGGTCGCGAAGACGCTTTGATCCTGTCTCGCAATTTACCACTACCCTGATCATTCTTCTTCAGAGGAGGTAGAGGCGGCAGATGGGGAGGAGCGACCCAGTTTCTGCACCAGCCGCAGAGCCAGCTTGCAGCCTGCGATGATGATGAATGCCGCCAACATTATCCCTGCCAGCATCAGCAGGGTCGCAAGCAGGATGTTGATTAATTCCTCTCGGGACACGTTTTGCCAGGCTGCAACAGCCCACAGGCACGTTGCCCCTATGGCGAGACCGGCAATGACGGCGGCCGTTTTTTTACGGACGTTTAGCAGGGAGAAAATCAAAAGCGGGCCTGTTGTTGACGTTGTTGAAGGTTGATTTGCAGTTAGGATAGCCAGTGCAGCCCCAAAATTCACCATTTATGCCTTCACGTTTTGCCAGCAGTGCGCCACAGTCCGGGCATTTGAAGCCAGGCTGAGGGCGTCCCTCGATATCAGCCAGAGTGACGCTACAGCCCTTGGCGTAACCGCTACAAAACCAGTAATCACCCTTATCCGCTGCAGCGCGCACCATTCTTCGGGTGCACAGTGGGCAGCGATATTGCTCATCCATCTGTGCGCTGGGTCTGCCGTCCACATCATTCAGGGTGGTGCGACACTTAGGAAAGCCCGTGCAGCCCCAGAATGGGCCCATCTTGCCCTCGATCCGGCGCAGCTGCGCCTTGCATTCCGGACAGGAGAATTTGCTTGTGTTGCTGTTGTTGGGTTCGGAATTGGTCATAGCTGTTGGCCGCTCGCGGGGAGGGCATTAAGCAGTTCTAAACCCGGCTGAGGAGGATGTCAACGCTGCGGCGGTCGAAGCAAGGGTTTTGCTGGGCCAGTTTCATTGCCGTCCACACCAAGTCCCATGCTGCGCACGCTCACTATTTCGCTCACATCGAGCTGAAAACACCCGGGCAGCATCAAATAAACTCCGCCTTCCGACATGTCGTTGGCCTCCACCGGCGGTGTGCCAAGGCTCATGTGGTGAATCTCCATTCGCTGCGACGGCTTGAGCTGCCTATATTTTGCTTTTGATGTAAAGTCTGGTCTCATCTCTCTGATCTAGACCTTCTGGTGCAGATCCCTTGGTCTAATGCTTTAGCTAGCAGTCAGACTATAGATGTGCGGGTTCCCCCATGAGTGAAGGACCAGCGAAGGATTTCTGCTAGCCAGGTTAGGCTGGGGATGTCAGAAAAGCTGCCGCAGCCTAGTGATCAAGGCTTTATTCTCAGCATTGCTGCCCACGGTGATACGGAGTTTGTCCCGTAATCTGTGCTGGTCGAAATAGCGGACCAGGATGTTGCTCTCTTTAAGCGCCTCATATAGAGCTTTAGCCTCTGCTTCCGCGGGTACCCGGCACAGGAGAAAGTTTGATTGACTCGGGTAAACGTCAAAGCCCAGTTCTGTCAGCTCGCCTGCCAGTCTGCGTCTGTCTTGCCTGACCTGCTGCCAGGTTCCCCGCGCATAATCTACTGATTCTATGGCAGCGGTGGCCAATTTTTGGGCGATATAGTCTGTGTTGTAGCTATCCCTGGTCTTGTACAGCATCGGTGCCACCAGTTCTGCCGCGCCTATGCCATAGCCAAAGCGGAGCCCAGCCAGAGAATAGCCCTTGGACAGCGTGCGCAGCAGCATGATGTTGCCATGGGAAATGGCCAGCGGGACGGCATCGTACACAGCAGTCGGTTCGACGAAATCAACGTAAGCTTCATCTACCAGCAGCAGTCCGGAAAAATTGTCTGCAATCTCCTTAAGCGTGTCGGTTGCGAGCAAGCCCCCGGTGGGAGCATGAGGATTTACTAGAATGCAAAGCTTGGCACCACTGGCATTGAGTTGGGCGATGAAATCCACCGGCATGTCCCAGTTGTCCTGTAGCGGGATCTCATGCAGTCTGCTGGCCTGGATGTCTACTAAAACCGGGTACAGCGAGTAGCTAGGCTTGGTGACAGCAACGACCTCACCAGCCTCGACGAATGTCGTCAGCACCAGACGCAGGAGTTCGTCACCGCCATTGGTTGGGATGATGTTTTCAATGGCTATGTTGTGATAGCGAGCGGCAGCTTCCCGAAAAGTCTGGGCCATGGGTGAGGGATAGCGCCGCAGCGCGTCAGTGTCGATTGCCTGCAGGGCAGCATTAACTGCTGGACTGGGTGGATAGGGATTCTCATTGGTGTTGAGCTTGATGACATCGGCAGAATCGAGTTGCTCTCCTGGTACATAACCGGCCATTTTTGCAATGTTGTCGCGTTGATAAGACATCGGGTACAGCGCTTACTTGAAAAGTGAAGTTGAAGGGTAAAGGCAATTGCATGTTCTCGCAATTACGGACTGACAATTGCTGCGCGGGTCGCTAATTCACTGAAACTGCCTCGGGAGGGAGGTAAGTCTTGATGCGGTTATGCCAGCCGGCTTGCCAGCGGGATTCGTCTCGAGCCGGCGGAGCGTTTTCAATACGCTGATCCAGCACGGCAGTGGCTGCTCTTGCAAAGGTCTCAAGAGACACTTGTTGTCCCAGCATAGCCTTAATGACTTGTTTGAGACCCCAGCCTGTGCCCTGGTAATTCTCTGCCGGATTCAGGCCGCTGCCCTTGAAGTGCAGGTAGTCAATCAGTGCATACTGACCATAGGGTGGCTGTATGGTCGCAAGCTGGTCAATGACTTGGCGCGCCCGGGCTTGCTCAGCTGACTCAAAGCTCGACACGATTCTGTCGCGAGTTATATTGAATCGATGCACAATGAACTCCGCTTGCAGTGGGGCAGTCAGCAGGAGCAAATCTCTCAATTTCTTCATGCGCCCACTCTGCTGCGCTTGATTGAAACTGTCCCTGTCTCGCCACGGATTCTCTGCTGCTGCAGAGGCCTTTAGCCATTCGGGTAGCACAATGCCTTTATCTCCGAAAAATGTCAGCAGCGCAGGGAAAGTTTCTTCAAAAATTTCTTCTTGGCCCTTTTGGTACCAGATAAAGTGGCCGATACCGAGGGAAGGGAAATCTTCACCAGCATTCCAGCTGGTCAGACAACTGGTCTGGGAGTTGCACTCGTTGCGAAAAATTTGTTCACCCAGCCAAGTATAATGGCTCGGAGACAGCTCTGCGGACATCCCGGTAAGGGCGGGAAAAAATAGGGAACCGGTTACCAGAACCCGTAAAATTCGGTTGAATCTACTTGAATTTACTGGCATTTTTAACGATAGCATTGTTCCGGCCAAGTTAATCGAGAAGAGCAAAAATCTGAGTTCTGTTTCATTTGACGATCTACACTATTGGTAATCGGCTAAGTTTTGAAAAACAACGAATAATTTATGGCAGAGACTGCAACAACAGAGGTAGAGGTCGAGACTCCTCCAGCCCAATCTGGAGGGCAGGCTGGGCAAAAAGACGAATTTGTCACTCAGCTGTCGAAAATCTATCAGCGCCTCAAATACAGCAAGAAACTGAAATCCGCGATGAAAGAGGTGGAGCAGGACTTACTGGACTTGCTTGGCGTGCGCCTCTTTACCATTTACCAGTCTGTCGATAACGGCAAGGAAATTCACGCCAGTATCAAAGGCGGGGATCCAAACGATGACGATTCCATAGTGATTCGGGTTCCGTTCAGCACCACTTCGCTAGCGGGATATGTGGCGCTCAGCCAGCGCGCATTGGTCATCAAGAATGTAAAAGACAGCGAAGAGCTCACTGACATTCACCCGCGCCTGCAGTTCGACAGCAGCTTTAGCGATGCGAGGGTTGGAATGTAAAATCCCAGATTGTCGTACCGATTAAAGATGAGATCCTTTTGGGTGTCATGCAGCTCATCAATTTTGATGGCGACCGGGAATTTACCAAGACTGATTTAAAGCACGCTATGATGGTGA
>Ga0181559_10001105_pt1 | contig 26270 bp, 20 predicted proteins | sample 011ome_21_FD_133752 | JGI IMG/M metagenome (GOLD analysis project Ga0181559, IMG submission 133752) | Coastal salt marsh microbial communities from the Groves Creek Marsh, Skidaway Island, Georgia - 011508AT metaG (megahit assembly) | ecosystem: Environmental > Aquatic > Marine > Intertidal...
AACGCGGGGTACGCGGTCGAGGCCATGCCCGGATTGGCCGCGTCCACGGAAGGCAGGTGGTACGGCATGCAGCAGTACGCCACGTCGGAGTACGGCGCGCCGACCGTGGCCAACTCCCAGTCGAGGACGGCGACGACGCCGGTTTCGGTTTCGGCGCGCCGCGCGTCTCGAGGCGCGTTTTCGTTCTCAGCGTCGCCGAGAGGCCCGTTCGCGTTCGCGAACACCAAATTGTCCAGCCTGAAGTCGCCGTGCACGATGCGCCCGCTCGGCTCGCTCGGCGGGACGTGCGCGCGTAACCAATCGATCAGTTCCGTCATGAACGGCTCCGGAGTGACGACGCTCTCGCGGTACTGCCGCGCCCACCGCTCCACCTGCCGCCGCGAGTACGCGTCGGGCTTGCCGAAACCCTCCAAGCCCGCCTCCTTCGGGTCCACGCGGTGCAGCGCGCCCAGGGTGTCGGCCATGGCGTCGTACACGGCGGCGCGGTGCGCGGCGGAGGGCAGGGACTCCAGCCCGGGCTGCAGGAAGATGTGCCCCCGCGCGAACGACATCAGGTAAAAAGGAGTCCCGACCACCGACGCGTCCTCGCAGAGCGTCGCCATGCGCGGCACGGGCACGCGCGGCGAGCTGAGCGCGCCGAGGGCTTTCTGCACGGCGTACTCGCGCTCCACGGCGTGCGCGGAACTGAGAATCTTGCCCGGCGGTTTCTTGCGGAGCACGTACGTCGCCAGAGGGCTCGCGGAGGAGGAGACCCCGCGGACGCAATCGACCTTGTACGTCGGATTGGACTGCCCGTGCCCGAACTGCGTCACCCGCAGCGCGGTGGCTCGGCGCGGGAACCCGGGGCACGCCTGCGCGTCGGTCGTTGTGCGGAGGTGGATGTCGTGATGACGAGCGTGCGGGCCGGGAACGGGTCAGACGCGGTCGATGGTAGAGTATCCCCCAGCCTGGAGGTGGCGCTCGACACGACGCGGTGTCGACGACCGTCGTTCTTATCTTCCTTGCTCTGTCGCGTCGTGCGATCGAGGCGACGTGTATGGGGAGGGGGACGCACCCTGCGCATGTACGCCAGCAGCGCCGCCTCATCGAGTTTTAATCGAGGCTCTGAAGTGTCTGTCGTGTCGATCGTCGACTTAGACCCCATCGTGCGCGCGCGAGACGGGATGAGATCCACCACGTCACCGAAAGCGAACGTCGACAGTTTCGGGACGGGACGATACTTTCGTGATTTTTCACAAGCTGCTTTTTAGCGGGTGATGACAACCCCGGCCGCCTCGAGCTCGGCGATGTCGTCCTCGCTCGAATCTCCCTCGTCCTCGTCCTCGCCCTCCTCCGGCGCGCCCTCCCCCTCCCTGAGCTCCTGCGACGCGGGCGGCTGGTTGCAGCCCGGGCACATCTTCGTGCTCCTCGCGCACGGGTCGCACAGCATGCGGTACGCTAAGTGCACGCGCTTCAGGCGGCACGCCGTGCAGTTCCCCGTCTTGCCCGCGCGCATGCCCTTGTACTTACCGTACGCGAAACGCCACACCACCTACGCGCGCGTCGAGGTCGTAGATATGAACAGATGGAGGTCGAAAAGGGGTCAGGGCCGGGGAGAGATGCGGTCGAAGCGCTGCTTCGTGCGTTGTCGGGCTTCGCGCTTTTCGGCAGAAAACGCAGGGTCGCACCTTTTGCGCGCATCGTCTGCACACCCCCGCGCACGCCTTCTGCTTGAGCGCCGCCTCGGCGTCGACGTCGCGCACCGCACGCTTGATGTTCCGGTGCGCCTTGAACGCCTCGCGGTTCTGGAACTTTTGTCCCTTCTTCACGTGGTCCGACATGGCGAACGTCCGCGCGAACGGAAGTGGAGCCGAAGGACGGCGGCGGCGGGAAGCGGCTCGTGGCAGCCTCGACAGAAATTTCGTTCTCGGAGCGTTGAGCAACAAATCGTGGTGCCGAGTCGGAACTCCTCACTGTCTGGCGCGCGCGCGCGATGTCTCCCGCGGCGAGGTCGCTCGCGCGGCGCCGGGCATCCTCTCTGCTCGCGTCCACGCGCCACTCGCGCGCGGCTCGCGGTGCCCCATCCCCCCGCGTCTCGCCAGAACCGAGCGAGCCGTGCGTCTCGTCCGCGCCCTCGTTCCGCACCTCCGCGCCGAGGCGGGTTTCGTCCCCGCGCGACGCGAGCGCGCTCGGGGTCGCGCGCGTCTCGAGCGAGGCGCGTCCCCGGGACGGGGCGCGCGGCGACGACCGAGCGCACTCGGGTGTGCTCCTGCGCGATTTCCTGACGAAGGCTCTGTACGACAAGAAGGACGGGTACTTCGCGCGAGCCGCGGTTCCCGTGGGAACCATCGCCGAACCGATCGCGTTTTCCTCGTTGCTGGGCGCGGACGATTACGCGCGCGCGCTGGATCTGCGGTACCGCCGGCTGGCGAAGCAGTGGCTGACGCCCGTGGAGATCTTCAAGCCGCACTACGCCGAAGCCGTGGCGAGGTACGTGCTCCACAGGTACAGGCAGGAGGACGAGTCGCGAGGCTACCCTCTGCGCGTGTACGAAATCGGCGGCGGCGCCGGGACGCACGCGGCTGGTTTTTTGCGGTACGTTCGGAAACACGCGCCGGCGGTTTTCGCGAAAACCGAGTTTACGTCGGTGGAGATCTCCGACGCGCTCGCGGCGACGGCGCGGCGCGCGGTGCGCGACGCGCTGGATGGCGAGAAGTCTCAAAAGAAGTCTCAAAAGTCTCGCGACTCGGACGTCTACTCGGTGGTTCGCGGCGACGCGGCGGACCGAGCCGCGTGGGGCGCGGCGGACGCGGCGCCGTGCTTCGTCGTCGCGCTCGAGGTGCTGGATAACTTGCCCCACGACAAAGTCGTGCTGGGCCCAGCACCCGAGGGCCCGACGACGGAAGCGCTCGAGTCGTGGTTCCAGACGCGCGTCCGCCTCGACCCGGAGACGAACGAACACGTGGAGCACCACGCGCAGCCTCTGTCGGACGCGCTCGCAGTTCGCGCGATGGCCGCCTCCGCCGCGGCGGATTCGGCGGAGCGAAACGCGCGTTCCTTCGCGCGACGCGTCGCGCGCGCCGCGGAGGAGGCGCTGTTCCCGCCGTCGCGCGCGATCGCGTACCTGCCCACCGGGTGCTTGAAGCTGCTGGAGACCCTGCACGGCGCGCGCCCGAACCACAGACTCGTCGCGGCGGACTTCGACAGCCTGCCCGGCGTGACGCTGCCCGGCCGGAACGCGCCCTTGGTCGCCGCGCAGGCGCGCGGCGGAAAGACGCGCGACTTGCCGACGTACCTCGCGGAGGTTGGAAACGCGGACGTTTTCTTCCCGACGGATTTCGCGCGGCTGCGCGTTTTGGACGAGGCGGCGAGGCGAACGGTGTCGACGAGCGATGCCGTCGCGCGGCGCGACGAGCGCGCGCACGGCGAAATCCTCAGCACGCGCGCGTTTATGGAGAGGTGGGCGGACGTCGAGGCGACGGCGACGCGGAGCGGGTACAACCCGCTGCTGCAGGATTTCGCAAACACAAAGTTTTTCCTCAGTTGATGTGAGGTCTGTCAAAATTCGTTGATTTTTTTCGTTGCCTCGTCCGCTTCTGCTCATCATTCGTTCGACACGATTCCCCCCACAGTCCTCGTCGCGCTCGCACTCGGACCCTCGGGTCAGGGCGGTGCTCGGACTTCCGCGTCTCGTCCTCGATCGTCCGCCTCGTCGCGCGAAACGAGCGACCATGCCCAAAGGGGACGGTGCCGTGCGCCGCGCGGCTGCGCGTGAATCGCGCGACGAAGAGGTGGAAGAAAAAAAGTATAAGAAGGCGCAGGCGAAGAAGTTGGTGTTCGGCGTGAACCCGTTGCACGTGTTCTTCTTGCTGCTGTTCTTCCTGCCCACCGCGTTCACGGTGGCAGACTACTTCTTCAACTTCAGCAAGGTTCCGGGCGGCGGGTACGGCACCTTGGACCCGGCGCAGGCGGTGTGGCGCACGAAGATCAGGGCGTTTTACGAGGAGAACAATCCGTCCAAGGTTGGCGAGATCCCCGAGCTGCTGCGAAAGTACAAGGGCAAGGAACGGAAGCTGTGGAAGAAGCTGCAGAAGAAGTACGCCCCGAAAGAGGACGAGTTCGAGGTGAACTTCGATTGATCTGGGAACGCGAAGGGGGACGAGAGAGGGGAAAGAGCGTGCGCGCGTGCGTCGACGGTGGCGCACATGTAACTCATTTGCGTGCCCAACTCGGCAGTCATCCATCCCGAAATCTCCGCCAAACCCTCTGCGTCTTTTTCTACCGCATATTCGCGTTGTCTGCAGGTTCGAGTCGACGACGCTCCTCGTCGCACAACCCGACGCGCGCGATCGCCGCCGCGACGTGACGCCGCCACCGTCACGCTCCGCTCACGCGCCCGCGACCGGTTCGCTCCCACGCGTCATGGCCGAGGACGCGGCCGAAGCCGCCGCGCAGATGGAGGAAAAGCTCAAGGTGGAGGACGACGCCGCCGCCGAGTCCGGGGATGACGCCGAGGAAGGCGGCGACGCCGCCGCCGCCGCCGGGGCCAAGAAGAAGAAGAAGAAGAAGAAGAAGAAGAAAGCGGGCGGAGGCGGCGCGCCCGGCTCCGGCGCCGCGGGCCAGACCTCCCCCCCCTCCGTCCCGGTGTCCGTCCTCTTCAACAACGTCTTCCCCGAGGGCGAGATCCAGTCGTACAAGGACGACAACCTGTGGCGCGAGACGTCGGAGGAGAAACGCGAGCTGGAGCGCCTGGAGAAGAACATGTACAACGAGGTCCGGCAGTGCGCGGAGGTGCACAGGGAGGTGAGGAAGTACATCGACAACTGGGTGAAGCCCGGCATGAAACTCATCGACGTGTGCGAGACGCTGGAGGACTCGGTCCGGAATCTCATCGAGGCGCGCGGGCTCGAAGCCGGCATCGCGTTCCCCACCGGGTGTTCGCAGAACCACATCGCCGCGCACTGGACCCCCAACGGCGGGGACACCACGGTCATCGACAAGGACGACGTCATCAAGTTCGACTTCGGGACGCAGATCAACGGCCGGATCATCGACTGCGCGTTCACCAAGACGTTCAACGACATGTACGACCCACTCCTGGACGCGGTGCGCGAGGCGACGGAGTGCGGGATCAAGGAGTCGGGGATCGACGTGCGCCTGTGCGACATCGGCGAGGCCATCGAGGAGGTGATGGAGTCGCACACCGTGGAGATCCACGGCAAGGAGTACGAGGTCAAGTGCTGCCGCAACCTGAACGGGCACAGCATCGCGCCGTACCAGATCCACGCGGGCAAGAGCGTGCCCATCGTGCGGGGGGGGGACACCACGCGCATGGAGGAGGGCGAGTTCTACGCCATCGAGACCTTCGGGAGCACGGGGAAAGGGTACGTCGCGCGAAACGTCCGCTTCCGTGCATCTGCACCATCCGCGTGGTTTTGGGGCTTCTGGCACGACCGGCGTGGTTTTCACGATCGATGACGCGTCTCGCGCGACGACGCCCCGTACGTCTCGCGCGCGCGTCTCGAACGCGCGCCTCGGCGTTTTTTTTTCTTTTTTAGGAGTTCCGGACCGGCTCGCCGCGCGGGGACACGCGCCGCCTTTCGAGGCCCGTGGCGTATCCAGCGAGAGGAGTTTTTCCTCTCCCGCCCCCAGCGACGACTCGACTCGTCGGTCCGAAAAGCAACCTTCCTGGCATCATAGTACTACGTGCGGGCATCCAAGAGCTCCCGTAGCCTCCATTAGCCTTCACATTCGCCTTCGGAGGCGAACGTTGCGGTCGCGCGCCTCCGCCGCGAAAACGCGCTCGGCTCTCGCGGGACTCTCGCGGGACCGTCGAGGACGACCGCCGACGCTGACCGACCGCTCTTTTTCTTTTTTCGGTGCGCTTCCTCCCACGCGCTCGCGCGTTCGTGCAGGTACGTCCGCGAGGACTTGGAGTGCAGCCACTACATGAAGAACTACGACGTCGGCCACGTCCCGCTTCGGCTGCCGCGCGCGAAGGCGCTGCTGGGCGCCATCGACCGCAACTTCGGGACGCTCGCGTTTTGCCGCCGGTTCCTCGACCGCGCGGGCGAGACCAAATACCTCATGGCGCTGAAAAACCTGTGCGACAACGGCATCATCCAGCCGTACCCGCCGCTGGTGGACGTCAAGGGCTCCTACGTCGCGCAGTACGAGCACACGATCATGCTGCGGCCCACGTGCAAGGAGGTGCTCACCAGAGGCGACGATTATTAAGACGGGCCGGCGGCCGGGTTTGTTCGAAACGCGCGCGAAACCGTACGTCGCGCGTCGTCGTGTCGGAGCTGCGTTTTTTCTCATCACGAACGAAACGATCGTTACACACGCTCGCGCTCGCATCACTCGGTGGCTCCCTCCGCGCGCCGCCGCTCCCCCTAACACGCCGCTCACTCCATGCCGGGGATGTAGATGAGCTTCACGTCAAACACCACGGGCGAGAAGGGCGAGATCCTCGGGCGGCCGGGCGCCGACGCGAGGCCCTTGGGGAACGCGAGGTCCCCCGGGATGTACAGACGGCGGACGCCCCCGCTTTTCATGGTCAGGATACCCTCGTCCAGGCCGGGAATGACGTTGGCGGACGTGGGGTCGCCCGTCACGCGCACGTCGTTGGGCTTGCCCTTCTCGAGCGAGTTGTCGAAGATGAACCCCTGCTCGTTCTTCGCGATGTAATCCACGACAACCTGGAACCCAGGCTCGGGCTGCATGCCGTCCCCGACCTTGATGTCCTTGTACTTCAGGCCGGAGGGCGTCGTGACCAGCTCCGCGTCCACCAGCGCGGCCTCGCACGCCGAGTCGCAGATCAGCTTCACGTCCGTCTCCTCGGGGAGGCGGTCCGCCAACGCAGCGCCCACGTGGGTGGTCTGCACCATCGCGGCGAACGCGGCGAGCGCGGCGCCCTTGGCCAGCGACTCGCGGCGGGACTCGGCGCGGCGGGGCTCGGACGCGCCCGCGCGCGCCACGACGGTGGCGCGACGCGCGGAGGCGCGCGCGGTGCGCGCGGGGCGCGCGGCGGTGGGGGCGCGGAGCCCGGCGGTGGAGGCGACGGCGAACATCTCACGCGAGTCTGAAAGTGATGACGTTGACGATCGGTCGGGGTCGGCGACGCGACGCGACGAAGCGGGCGGCTTGGCGACGCGGGGCGGCGACGCGAGGGCGGAGAAGCGCGTGGTCGACGAACGTCGGCGCGCGCGTGCGAGTGGCTCGGGGTGGCGGACGGCGAAGCTGGACGCCTTCGACGACGCGAACCTCGTCCACGTCGGACCGGATAAAACGGGGAGGCCTCCAGCTGGCAGTCCGCTCCATCGGACGGCCTGATCGGGACTTGCGGTCACTTGGCGCGAAAGTGATCGGAGCCTCGAACCTGAGCGCTGTCTTTTTTATGCAGTACAGAAATCTCGCGTTCCCGCGTCCTCGGCTCCCTCACGTAGGCACGCGCCACTTCTCTCGCCGCGCGGAGGACGCGAGGGAACCGACGCGCGCGGCCCATGTATAACAACGCGGCGAGGTGCGTGCTCGTCACCCCGACCGCGTGAGCCCACGCTCGCACGCACCCTTCCCCGCGCGTCCTCGCGCGCAATTTCCTTCCCTCTCCGCTGACCTCCTTTCCCTCGTGCCAACCGCGTCCTCTCCTCGCAGGGGCCGGGGGATCGCGATGAAGCAAGACCCGGAGTCGCTCGAGCGCGACAACGACATCGCCATCGACCACATGGGGGACCGCGTCGCCATGCTCCGGAAGATCACCTCGGGGATCCACGACGAAGCCGAGTCCCACCACCGGTTGCTGGATGAAATCGGAGGCTCGATGGGCGGCGTCGGCGCCAACTTGCAACAGACCATGGCGCACTTCAACAAGGTGTTCGTGGAGAACAAAAACGGGAGACAGTTTTGTTTCATGGTCGGGGGGATCACGTTCGTGGTGTTCCTTCTGTACCAGTTGGGTCTGGGATAGGCGACGTCGCGCGCGGAACGTGATCACAGTGAAACGGTCCGTCGTCTCTCATCCGTCTCTCGCGACGCTTTCGCTTTCGTCGCCGCCGCGCCGTTCACGCGTTCTTCTCGTTCTTCTCCGCGTCGCTCTCGATCGCCGCGTCGCTCTCCTCCTTTCGCCTCTTGCGCACGACCGCGTTCCAGTCCCACATGCCCTCGCCTTTCGGGTGCACGCCGAACCGCGCGCACGCGTCCGAGACGTACCCCAGCTGCTCCGCGGAGAACTCGGAGGCGCGCCGGAGCGCCTGCGGCGCCAGCGCCTGCAGCGCGTGGTTCGCCGTCGCCCGCCCGTCGGCGGCGCCCGCTTTTTTTTTTTCGAAACCTCCGAGCGCGCAGTCGTCGTACGCGCGCTCGTACGCGCACGCCACGACCACGATCTCCTCGGCGGAGAACGCGGCGGCGTGGCGCCGCACGGGGTGGCTCAGCTCGCGCATCGCGCGTCGACACGCCTTCCGCGTCGTCGCGTCGTCCCCGAGCGCGCCTCGGTATATTTCGGCGAAGGACCACGCCAGCGTCGCGAGGTCGCCCTTTTCGGCGTGCTCCTCGCGGGTCCACTCGTCGCGAAACGCGAACCGCGCGGCGAAATGCGCGGCAGCCTTCGCGAGCGAACGCCGGTTCGTCTCGGCGGACTGGTCCGTCGCCCTCGGGAACGAGGCCAAGGCGTACGCGACGCGCGCGACGTCGCGCGCGGAGTAGCCGTAGGGCGGTTTAGTCGCGGGTCGTAGCGAAACCGGCGCGCCGGTCCAGGGCGGCGGGTCCGTCTCCTCCCGGCGCGGGCGCATCCACGCCATCGGCGCGCTCTCGTCCAGGTACATCTCCTGCATGGCGTGGAACGGGCCGTCGAGGCGCGCGAAGGCGTCCAGGAGGCGCCCGCGGGGACCCTCGAGCTTCTCGAAACGCGCCGAGCGCGAAACCGCGTGCAGCACGTCCGAGGCTTCGCACGCGGTGACTTCGCCCGCGCGGGAGAGCAGAGCGTCGAGGACCTCGGTGTCGTCCGCGTGACGCGTGCCGGGGTACTCGTCCGCGTCACCGAGCGCGCCGAGGCTCGAGTCGCGGTCGGGCTCGGCCGGACGCAGCGCGCGTCGGATGACGGCATCCACGAGGTCGTTCGTGCTCGTCACGCGCAGCTCGTGCGTGTGCGGTTGGGTGCGAGTCTCGCCGCCGGAAGGGCTCTTCTTCTCGAACTCGGGGTCGAACGCTCTCGCCCGCGCGCCCTTCGCGCCGGCGACGATCATCAGGCCGCGTCGAGGGGCCGCGCGAGAGGCGCGACAGGTCGCGACCGCGGGGGCGACGCGGACTAGGGCGGACGAAGCGAGCGCCATCGTGTCGAGTCGAGTGCGCAGCGGCTTCGGCGTCGTGGCTCTTTCTCACAAAACTCGGAGCTCCCGAACCGATTTCGGTACGCCGGCCACTTGCGCCGGTCACTTTCACGCGCGCGCGTCGACCCGAGCCGCGCGACATGTCGCCCGCGGAAACCGAGCACGCGCCGAGGGGCAGTACGCGCGTCGTGTGTCGCGTGCGACCGCTCGGGTCGTCGGAGCGCGGCTCGTGCGTCGGGACGCGCGGCGCGGAGGTGACGCTCGCGGGCTCGCCGTCGTTCTCGTTCGACGCGGTCTTCCCCCCGACCGCCTCCAACGACGCGGTGTTCGACGCCGTGCGCCCCACGCTCGAGGACGTGCGCGCCGGGATCAACGGCGCGGTGCTCGCGTACGGCCAGAGCGGCGCGGGAAAGTCGCACACCATGAACGGCGGACCCGGCGACCCGGGAGTCGTGCAGCGCGTACGTGCGCGTCCGAACCTCCTCTCGTCTCGTCTCGAAAACGTGCCCCCGGCGAGTGACCGTCGCGCGCGCAGCTTCCGCCGCGCGCGTCTCTTCGCGTGCGTCGTTTCCGCTGACCTTTCACCATCCGCTCCCTCGAAACGACACGCGACGCACGCGACGCACGCGACACACGACGCACGCGACGCGCACGACGCACGCAGGCGATCGCCGACCTGGTGTCCCACCGCGACGCGTGCGTGCTCGCCGGCGAGACGTGTCGCCTGACGTTTTCGGCGCTCGAGCTGTACAACGAGCGTCTCGCGGATTTGATGACCGGCGCCGGCGCGAGAGCCGTCTCCTCCGCCGAGGCCTCGGCGTCCTCGCTCCGCGTGGTCGCGGACCCGAGGCGGGGCGTGTGGCCCCGCGGTGCCGCGGAGATCCTGCTGGGCGATGACGTCGACGTCGAGGCGCTCCTCGAGACGGCGAGCGCGCGCCGCTCGACCGGCGCCACGGACCTGAACGAGGACTCATCGAGGTCGCACCTCGTCGTCATCCTCCGCATGGAGACGGCGAAGTTCCACAGCAAGCTGTTCCTCGTGGACCTGGCGGGGTGCGAGCAGGTGCGGCGCTCAGGCGCCGCGGGCTCGCGGCTCGACGAGGCGTGCGGCATAAACAAGTCCCTCTCCGCGCTCGGCAACGTCGTCGCCGCGCTCACCGCCGCGAAGGCGGAGGACGATCTCCCCGCGAGCGCGGACGCGCCGGCGAAGAAAAAAGGCGCCGCGCCTCACGTCCCCTACCGCGACAGCAAGCTCACGTTCCTGCTCTCCGAGGCGCTCGGGGGGAACGCGCGCGCCGTGCTCGTGACGTGCCTCTCGCCGAGCGTGGCGGACGCCGCGGAGACGCTGTCCACGCTGCGCTTTGGCGTGCGCGCGCGCCGCATCGTCGCGCGCCCGAAGCGCAACGTCAACGCGAGCCCCGAAAAGAAAACGGCGGACGCCGACGCCGCCGCCGCCGAGCTCGCCGAGCTTCGAAGCGCGGTCGCGACGCTGCGCCGACGCCTCGAGGCGGTTCGGAACGACGAAGAAGACACGCGCGCGTCGAGCGCGAAGAGCACCCGCGGTGACGCATATCCATACGTGCGTGTCAAGCCGATGTCCACGTTCAGGCTCTGGGTCGGTCTGTGCGTCGCGTACTTCGCGGTGGACGCGCTCGTACTCTGGGCGTGAGCGTCTCTTTTTTGTCTCGCGAAAACGTCGCGCGAAAACGAGGACGAGACTCTCGGCATCGATATCTCTCGGTAGCTCCCTTGTCATCGAACGTGTCTCTACGCACGTGACCTACGCAGCTCGCTCGCTCGAACGTCGCGGCGGCGTTCGTCGTGTGTCTGTCGATCGTCTTTCACATCGGGCAACCGTCTTCGTACCAGCGCAGCGCCTCCAGGAACGCGGGCTCGGTGCCGAACGGCTCGCCCGCCTGGCGACACCGCTCGCGCAGTTGTCGGTAAACATTCTCCGCGGACTTCTTGCTCGCCCGGTCGCACCAGAGGGGATCGTTCGCGCGTAGCCACTTCAGCACACGGATGTTACCACACCCGTAGATATTCCCGCGCTCGCGCGTGACCACGCTCCGCATCGTTCTGTCCGTGAACGCCCACTGCACCAACTCGAGGTGTCCTCTCATCGCCGCGAAAAAGATGGCGTGACTGAACCATTTGCAGCCGTTCGCGTGCGCCCACTGTAGGATCTCCGTGTAGTTATGAAGCGCCGCGTGCATGGTCACGTCTTCATTCCACGGACAGTAATTCGCGCGCAACCACTTCAGTGCCTCGAGGGAATTGCCGGCCGCGGCAAAGTTGCACGTGTCCACATCCATCCGGAAGTAGTTCTTTTCCGCCCACTTCATCGTCTCGAGGTCACCGCGATACGCTGCCCAGCGGAATACCTCAATTTTGCCTTCAGCAGGAATATTACCCTGCCGCAGCAGGCGCTGCAGCGCGCTTAAACATCCAAGCTTCGAAGCCTCTTCCCAGCCCATAGGCTCGACGGGCCTCCCGGTCGCCGCTACCACGTCCCGCATCGCGCGACTCACAGTCTGAAGCCTCGCGAAATCTGCGGGATCGGGAAAATGTTCAGATCTGAGAACGTGACGTTCCACGACGTGGTTGGGAAGGCCGGGGATGGCATCTTGCGCGTCGGACTGGTGCGCTCTGTCCATTGGCGTCGTTTTTTTCTTGTATATATGCGCCTGCTTTGAAGCGCTCTGCGCCTCCTCAGACCGCGTCGCGCAGTTGGCGTGCGCCAGCAGGTTGTCGTGGTTCGTGAAAATTCCTCGGGCGTTACGAAACACTCGTGCCTGTATTTCGCCACGGGAAAAACGCCTCATCCGTCCACCGCGTCTTCACTCCTGCGACGCGCACACCGGCCGTCGTGGCTGCCGGTGCATCCATCGTCTCACTCGTCGTCACCATCGCACGTTGACTCGTCTCACCGACTGAAAGTCGTCTCTTACTTTCAGCTTCAGCCCCGGTGTCGACGTCACGCGCCCCGGCTCGACGACGCATCGATGGCGAGATCCTCGTCCGCGAATGGCCACCTAGACAAGCACCTGAAGGATCCGTTCACGACGCGCGACCTCCTCGGCGTGTGCCGCGGGCGGTGCGTGTCGAAGACGTGCCCCGGGTGTCCCGGCGGGTACTTGAAATGCACCGCGGACTACTACGCCAAGCCCCCCACCCTGGACCCGCGCGCGTTCGCGGAGGAGAGTTCCTCCGTGAAACACGCGCCCGAGGAGGCGAATCGTCCCGAGCGCGCCGAACCCGAACGTGCGCCGACGGAAAATAAGACGCACCCCGACAACGACCCGACGCTCACGCGGTGCTCTCGATGCGGGTGCTCGTCCATCGACCACGAAATCGCGCACGCGGACGACGCGCGCGCGCGGGGGAACGACGCGTTCGCGACGGGGGAGCTCCGCGCCGCGATCACCGCGTACAGCCAGGCGCTCGCCGCCGCGCCCGGCGACGCCAAAGCCTACTCAAACCGCGCCGCCGCCATTCTCGCGCTCGGCGGGAACCCGGGCGGCGCGCTGGAGGACGCGAGCCGCGCCGCGCGCATCGAGCCGGAGTGGGCCAAGGCCAGAGTACGCGTGGGCGAGGCGCTCACGGCGCTGGGGAGGCACGACGAAGCTGCGCGCGCGTACGGCGTCGCCGCGAAACTCGACCCCGCGTATCGCGCCGCCGCCGCCGAGGCGGCGTCCAAGGCGGCGCGCGCCGAGCGGACGAAGGGGAAGGGCGACGAGACGGCGGGGCGTTCGAAACGGACGCACACGAAACCGCCCTCGAAACCGACCGCGAGCTCATCAAAAAAAGAAACGACGCAGACACCACCCGTTCCGATGATGCGGACGAGCGCGTCTTCGGTCGCGTCCTCCGAGTCCGGTCGGCGCGATCCCCCGGGCGACGCCGCCGACGCGGCGCGCGTCGCGTGCGAGCGACTCGCGTCGTCCGTCGCCGCCGCCGCGCGCGCGGCGCAGGCGGTGGAGGACGCCGCCCGGTCCGCGGCGGCGCGCCGCGACGCGCTGGCGCGCGAGATCCGCGAGCTGGAAGCCCGGAAGGCGAGCGCCGCGAAGACGGTCGCCGCGCTGCACTCGGAGGCGCGCGCGGCGCGGGACGCGGCGGCGGCGGCGGCGCGCGGGGCCGCGTTGCGCGCGGATTGCGAGACGCAGACCGGCGAGGACCAAACGCCCGAAGACGCCGACGCGGCTGAGACGGCGAACGAACAACCCGGCACGCCGGCTGGGAGAGATGAAGCGCACGCGGCGACGCACGAAGAAGAAGAACAAGAAGAACAAGAAGAACAAGAAGAAGATGATGAAGTCGGAGAAGAACTCGAACTCGAAGTCGAACTCGAAGGCGAAGGGAACGGCGACGCGGATGTTCTCCCCGCGTCCGCCTCCGCGCGCGCGTCGATTCCCCCGTCGCGGGACAAGACGTCGGAGACGCTTCGCTTCTTCGAGTCGTTCCGGCGCGCGTTCGGCGACGCGGACGACGGCGAGGACGACACCCCCGAGCCCGTGGACGAGACGGGCGCGGAGGCTGCGCTGGAGGCGTGGGCGGAGAAATGGGAGCGGGAACAGTGGGAACGGCGCAACGCGGCGCGCGGCTCCGAGGCGGGTGACGAAAACACGCTTCTTCGGAAAAAACACTCCGAGAAGCTCTCTTCTTCGAGCGCCGGCCGGGTCTCGCGCGTGGACGCTTCTGGTCTCGCCGAACTTCTCGCCGCGTCTTCCAGACCGAGCGTAGGCGACAAAGACCACGAAAACAAAGCGCGCGGGCCGTGCCGTTCGTGCATGTCCCGCGCGGACCCCGCCGCGAGGTGCTCCTCGTTCGCCCGCCGATCGGGCTGGCGGGCGCGCGGCGCGGAGGCGCTCGCGCCTCTGGCGCGCGCATCCCCCGAGGACGCCGCCGCGAGCGCGCTGGCGTTCGGCTGCGTCTCCGTCTCCGCGCACGCCTTCGCGCGCGCCGCCGCCGCCTCGCGCGTCGAGGCCGCGCGCGACGGCGCGCTGTGCGCGCGGTGCGGCTGCGCGGCGGAGGCGCACGCCTCGCGCCAGGACACGGCGCGCATGCTGCGCCGCTCGGCGGCGGCGCGCGACGCCGCGGCGGAGGAGGAGACCGCGCGGCTCCGACGCGTCGCGGCGTGCGCGTCGCGCGTTCGCGAGGCGCGCGAGCGCGGTGACACGATCCGAGAAACGCACGCGGACGCGGTTTCCGGCGCCGAGCGCGCCGGGTGCGCGCGATGCGGCCCCGCGCGGTGCCGCCGGTTCCGGTGCGCCTTCGCCGAGCTCGACGCCGCCGACCCCGAGTGCGTGCTGTTCTGCTCGGACTGCGGGTGCGCGGCGGCGAGCCACCCGGTGTGCGCCGAGTGGGAGAGGCGGAACGACCGGGAGCGCGCCGCGCAGGCTCAAGCGCACGCACGCGCGCAGGCGGCCGCGCAGGCGGCCAGGGAGGAGCGCGCGGCGCGGCGCGGACGGCGCGGCGCGGAGGACGCGGCGGCGAGGACCCGCGCCCGGGACCTCGCCGCGCTCGGGCTCGGTTCCGGGTCAGAAAGCGTGGGCGCGCACGCGCTCGCGCGCGCGTACAAGAAGGCGGCGTTGCGGTGGCACCCGGACAAAAAGGGGGGGGACGCCGAGAAGTTCGTCGCCGCCGCGGAGGCGTTCCGGCGGCTGCGGGAGCGCGCGAGCGGCGCGGGGTGACGAGCGCGTCGAGTTCCATTATACCGGATACCTTTTGTAGACTCCGCACACTGCAGTGTTTTCTCGTTCAGGCAAAGAAGGATAATAACGATATCGTACTACGTAAACGTGAGACTAAAAAGACAGCCACGAAAATTCGGGTTTTTCAAGTTTTCACGAGAAAAAGACAGAAAAAGCTTCCCCCGCCTTCGGCATCGCACAAGCGGGCGCGCACGTCGTCCGCCACCAGGCGTTTGGCGTGATGGCCACGCTCGGGGTGGTCGATGTCCGCCACGTCGCGGAGGCGCCGGGGCCGCTTCCCCGCGCGTTCGTCCCCGTGGAGAACGCCTTGGACGTCTGCCGGGTGGAGATCGCTGGAACGCCACGCCAGTTGGAAGGCAGCCCTCCCCGCGGCGACGAGACGGACACCGCGTCGCTCAGGGTGGCGCCGTACCAGGTGGCGGGCCACTCCAGCAAGGGCGTCGGGTTACCCTCTCTGGTGGACGACGCCGGGCACTTCCTGAAGCCGTGTCCGGACGACAGGAAAGGCGCCGCGGAGGTTGATTTCTACCGTCGCGTCGTCGCCGCGAGAGACAGGGGGGCGGAGATGAGTACCTCCCTCGCCGGTTTCGCGCGCTTCGTCCCCGCGTACCGCGGGACGTTCCGCGCGGACGCCGCCGGAATCGTCGCCGTCGCCGGCGACGACCCGACCGCCGCGCACGCGCGGACCATCGCCGCGGCCGGCCAGCGCGCGGTGTTCCTGCGGCTGGAGGACGTCACCGCGGGCTACAGCAGACCCTGCGTGGTTGACTTGAAGATCGGCCTGCGCACGTTCTCGCGCACCGGGCACGACTGCGCGTACATCGCGAAGCGGTCCGCGCACGACACCAGGAGCGGCCAGGCTGAGGTGGGGTTCAAGGTCTGCGGCATGCAGACCTGGGAGTTCGCGGGGCGGGAGCGCGGGGCGCGCCGCGGTGAACGCGCGGATGAGCCCGAAAGAAAAACGGGACGGCCGTCTGAGCGTTCTTCTTCCGCGCTTCGCGTCGCCGAGAGGAACGACGGATGGCTTCAGCGCCGGCGGCCGTACGACTGGGCGCGGAACCTGTGCGACAAAGACGCCGTGCGCGCGGCGCTGGAAGAGTTCGTGGGGTGCCGCGGGAAGATGGCGGGCAGAGACCCCAGAGACAAACCCGCGGACGAACCGACGAAGGCGCGATTCGGCGATTCGCCCGCGGCGGCGTCTTCGACGGACGCCGACGTCTTCGACGACGTCGCCGCGGGCGTCGATGACGAATCACCGAAACTACCGAAACTACCGAAACCGTCCGGGAACCCTTCGTGCCGCGCGTCGGAGGTGTTCGGCGAAGCCCTGACGCAGCTCTCCGGCTTGCGCGCGTGGTTCGCCACGCAGCGCGAGCTACACCTGCTGGGCTCTTCCGTGCTCATCGTGTACGAAGGGGACGCGGCGGCGGCGACGCGGAAAACGCGCGTCTGCGTCATCGACTTTTGCAACTACGTCGACGCGCGCGGCGAGCTCGACGACAACTTCGCGTCCGGGCTGGACCGGCTGGCGGAGATGATGCGGTCCATCGTGGACGCGGAGGAGGGGCAAGACGAGGCGAGCGAGGCGAGTTAGGCGAGCGAGGCGAGTTAGGCTCTCGGACGAGAGCTGGGGTGGTGGTAATAAGCATCACAGACGTCGCGGTTGAGGATGTCGCGCGGTACGTAGTCGTTTCGTAGAGTGATGAAACAAAGCGGCGTTCACCGAAGCGACTCGTTCGGTGCCGTAGAACCGTCACTTCTCGTGCGGACGCCGCACGCTCGGGTCGCGCGGAGGTAGGGGGCGATGTGGAACGAGTTCGACATCATGTTCGAGGTGCGCCGAAATCGAAAGTATCGGACGTTTCATCTCCCTGGATCTCTCAACCCGACGACCGTGTCGCTCACCACCTCTCCCGAACGCCGCATCCCAACCTCGTTGTTCGCTTTCGCAACAGTCCACGAAAGATGCCATGAAGCCCCTTCGCGCGGCGCTTGAGGGCATGCTGACGGACGCGAACAAGCCGTACATGCTGATGCTTTTATTGCTGATCGCTCCGCTATTGATATTCGCCGCGCACCGCGTGGAGGAGCGGGAGAAGCGCGCCGCCGAGGCCATCGCTGGGGGCAAGAAGAAGAAGAAGTAATCGGGAGCGATTCTTGCTGTTTCGGCGAACCATGGTTTCCGACGCCTTCCGAAGCCGCCGACATTGTCGGCGCACTTTTTATCCAGATTTGTCGTGATCCTTCGCCGCCGCGCGCCCGCGCGCCCACTTCACCTCGCGCAGCGTCTTTCGACCCCCACCACTCGCAGCGAAGATGTCGGCCACCATGTCGAACGCCGCCGTGTCTGCCCGCGCCGTCGTGCGCGGCGGCGCGCGCCATGCCGCCCGCGGCGGGCGCGCCGCGATCCCCGTCGCGAATCGTCGCGTTGCTTCTCAGCGCGCCGCGCGCCTCGTGGTGCGCGCCGAGGGCGACGCCGCCACGGAAGAGAAGCCCGCCGCCGCGGAGGGCGAGACCTTCGAGTACCAGGCTGAGGTGAACCGCCTGCTCGACCTGATCGTGAACTCGCTGTACTCCAACCGTGACGTGTTCCTGCGCGAGCTCGTTTCCAACGCTTCGGACGCGCTCGACAAGCTTCGATTCCTGTCCGTCAGCGACCCGTCCATGATGGACGGCCAGGGGGACATGAAGATCCAGATCAAGGGTGACCCCGTGGCGAAGACGCTCACCATCGAGGACACCGGCATCGGCATGACCCGCGAGGACCTCGTCTCGTCGCTGGGCACGATCGCGCGGTCCGGCACCGCCAAGTTCATGGAGCTCCTGCAGAGCCAGTCCGAGGGGGAAAACCTCATCGGCAAGTTTGGCGTCGGCTTCTACAGCGCGTTTCTCGTCGCCGACAAGATCACCGTCACCACCAAGAACAACGCCGACGACAAGACGTGGACCTGGGAGTCCGAGATCGATCAGTCGTCCTACCAGATCCGCGAGGGCGGCGACGACGCGGGCACGCTCAAGCGCGGCACGCGCATCGTGCTCCACCTCAAGGAGGGCGCTGAGGAATTCGCCGAGGACACCAAGCTGACCGACTTGGTGAAGACGTACTCCGAGTTCATCTCCTTCCCCATCGAGGTGTTCGCGAAGAAGTCGGTGCCGAAGGAGGTGGAGGACGTGGATGCCACCGCCAAGGCCACGGAAGAGTTCAACAAGCGCAAGATCGCCGCCGAGGCCACGGGCGAGGAGTTCACCGAGGAGGCGCCCGCGCCGGTGATGAAGACGGAGTACGACGACGTGCAGGAGTACGCCGTGCAGAACAACGACAAGCCCATCTGGGTGCGCGCGCCGAAGGACGTCGAGAAGGCGTCTTACGACGAGTTTTTCAAGTCCACGTTCAAGGAGTTCCTGGACCCCCTGGCGTACAACCACTTCGCCGTGGAGGGCGACATCGAGTTCCGCTCCATCCTGTACGTGCCCGGCATGGCGCCCTTCGAGCAGCAGGACATGATGGCGCGCAGCAAGGCGATCAAGCTGTACGTGCGCCGCGTGTTCATCAGCGACGAGTTCGACGACTCGCTGCTCCCGCGCTACCTCACCTTCGTGCGCGGCGTGGTGGACAGCAACGACCTGCCCCTGAACGTCTCGCGCGAGATTCTGCAGGAGTCGCGCGTGGTGCGCGTCATGCGCAAGCGCCTGATCCGCAAGACGCTGGACATGCTGAAGGAGATCAGCAAGCGCGACAACGACGACTACGCCACCTTCTGGGAAGCCTTCGGGCGGAACCTCAAGCTGGGCGTCATCGAGGACACCGCCAACCGCGACGCGCTCGCGCCGCTGCTGCGCTTCGAGACGTCCTCCACGGAGAAGGGCAAGAACGTCGGCCTCGATACGTACGTGGAGAACATGAAGGAGGGCCAGAGCTCCATCTACTACGTCGCCGCGGACACGCGCGAGGCGGCGGAGAACTCGCCGTTCCTCGAGCAGCTCACCAAGAAGGGCTTCGAGGTGCTGTTCCTGATCGACCCCATCGACGAGGTGGCGATGACCAACCTCGCGCAGTACAAGGAGAAGACGCTGGTGGACATCTCCAAGGAGGACCTGGACCTCGGCGAGGAGGACGAGGAGGAGGCAAAGAAGACGAAGGAGCTCGAGGAAGAATACAAGGCCCTCACGGACTGGATGCAGGGCGAGCTCGCCGGGAAGGTGGAGAAGGTGGCGGTGTCCAAGCGCCTCACCGACACGCCCTGCGTTTTGGTCACCAGCAAGTTTGGGTGGTCCGCCAACATGGAGCGCATCATGAAGGCGCAGGCCATGGGCGACTCGCGCGCGTCCGAGTACATGAAGGGGAAGAAGACCATGGAGATCAACCCCACGTCGCCCGTGATCCTCGACTTGAAAGCCAAGCAGGCCGCGGGCGACGCCGGCGCCACCGCCACCGCCGAGCTGCTCTTCGACACCGCGCTGCTCACCTCGGGGTTCAACATCGACCAGCCCGCGGAGTTCGCCGCCAAGATCTTCGGGCTCATGGACAAAGCCGTCGCCGCCGCGCCCGCGCAGGAGAAGAAGGAGAAGAAGGACGACGACGAGCCCAAGGCGGAGGCCGTGGACGCGGAGGTGGTGTGAAGCGCGTTCGGTTATTATCCGTCACGAGGGGGAGAACGCGCATAATCTCATCGTGCGCCGCGCGGCTTGGGCGTTTTCCATAACTACACAGACTGTTTACTCCATCACCACGTCGCCCGCCTTGTCCACCCCCTTGTCTTTGAGCGCCTTCTCGAGCCTCTCCTTGTCCTGCCGGCGAGCCGCCTTGAGCTGTTTCCTCGCCTGCTTTCCCGTGCGCGCCGGCCCGGAAACCGCCGCCAGCTCCCTCTTGTTCTTATCCACCAGGCCCATGCGCAACCGAAGCGCGCGCTTGTCCTCTTTTTTCTGCTTGTTCGCCGTCTTGCGCTTTCGGTTCATCGTCTGCTGGCACTTGCCCATCTCGAGCGTCGGGGGGGAGGTTCCGCGGACGCGCTGCGCACCGGCGCGGGAAAACGAGACAGGCTCGTGCGGGACGGCGCCGCGAGGTCGACGCGGGTGCGTGCGAAGTGTCTCGCCTTCTCAGGAAGCGAGCGCGAGGACCAATTCGCCGCCGCCGCCGCTTTTTCCCGAAAACTCGAGCCGGTCGCGCGCGAGACCGGGATTCCGCGCTCGAAACACGGCACCTGAAGTGACAAGGAGATCCGCGCCTTTGTTGCGCAGCGCAGCGCGCCCTCGCGGCGGCGTCTGGGACTATGGGCGCCGGGTTCTCTTCATCCGGCGGGGTGGAGATTTCCGAGGAAACGAGCGCGCTGCTCGCGTCGTTCGCCGGCCCCGCGACGCGCGCGCACTCGGACCCGCTGTGGGCGTCCCTGCTCGCGTCGTGCGACGATGCGCCCCTCGCGTCGATCGACCCGCGGCGCTTGGAACGCGCGTTGCGGCCGACGTGCGTGGCGTTGTGCCGCCACGACAGGAAGACGGCGCACCTCACCACCCTGCTCCTGCACGCCGCGCGCCTGGTCCGCGCGGTGCGCGCGGACCAGGCGGAGACCCCCACGAGGGCGGTGAACGCCGTGGTGTTCGCGACGACGCTCTTGAAACACCTCGTGGAGTTTGGCGACGCCGGCGCCTTCGCGCGGGCGTGCGCGTCGCCGCCCGCCGAGGGGGGCTCCACGCACACCACCACGGTCATGCGCACGTTCCTGGAGGCGTGCGTGGAGGCGATCGCCCGGAGAGACTCGCCCTCGGAGCACTGCTACGTGCTTCACCTCGCGTGCGCGCGCGCGCTCACCGTCGCCTGCGCCACGGCGCTGTTCGCAGACGCGAGCGCCGACGCGTCAGACGCCGACGCGCGCGTTTCCGCGAAGCACCCGGGCTTCGCCGCGCTCGCGGAGACGTGCGCGGAGACGCGCGCGGACTGGGTCTCCAACCGCGCGAGCGCGAACGCGACGGACGCGCTCATCGCGGCGCTCGCGTCCCGCGTCGCCGAGCGCGCGCCGCCGCCGAAACCGGGCTCCCCGACTGCGCGCGCCTCCTCCGCCGAACGGCGCGGCGGCTACGGCTTCCGCGGCGCGGCGCGGAGAAAGACACCTTCGCTCGCCGCGCGGTTCGCGTCCGCGTTTTCGTTTTCGTTCACGACCGGCTCAGTAGACAGAGAGGACGACGCGATGCGCGGGACCACACCCTTGGCGGACGCGTGCGCGCGTCTGTTCCTGGTCCTGGTGACGTTCCCGGCGCCGGCGAACCCGTTCCGCGAGGCGGCGCGCGCCTGCGCGGACGCGGCGGAGCCGCGGCGGACGCCGAACGCGCCGCGGGGACAGAAAGGAACGAAAGAAACGAAAGAAACGACGCCACTTTCCGCGCCGAACAACAACAACACGCGCGAGTTCCTCGCGAAAGCCGCGCGTGGCGCGCCGAACCGCGTGCCCGTGGCGGTGGACCACGGCGCGTTACTCGAGACGCTGAGCGCGTTTTTGGCGTCGGACGCGCGGCGGTACGCGGCGCCGCTTTTGCATTTTTTGGTCACCGAGTGCGACGCGTTCGCGTCGCGCGCGCGCTCGCGGCGGGGGTTCGGCGACGCGGGGGAGAGGCTGGACGTCACCACGCTCGCGCCCGCGCTCATCTCGGCGCTCGACGGTTTCGGCGCGGCGCAGAGCTCCGAGACTCGCGACGGCTCTTCCGGGACGATCGCGCCGAGTCGCGGCGACGCCGCGTCCCCGTCCGCGTCCGCGTCCGGACCGGAGACCGCCGCTGACGCGTTCGCCGACGAGCACGCGTACGCCGCGCTTCCCCTGGCTCTCGTCCTGACCTCCGACGAGGGCTTCGTCGAGGCGGCGCGGCGGCGAGACTCAGAATCGGCGGGACTCGGACCCGTGAAAACGCCCTCGCAGACGCCTTCGCCCGCGCAATCGCGAACCGTCTTGACGGCGCTGTTCGGCGCGCTGGCGCGCCTGGCACGCCGCGGCGGGTTCGGCGCGTTGAAAGCGTCTGGCAGCTCGTCGGATGCCGCGAGCGCGAGCGCCGTCTTCGCGCGCGCGCTCGCGCTCGGCGCGCTGGCCAACATCGCGCCCAGGTGCGTGCGCGTGGACGCCGCCACCGCGGGCAAGCTGGTGGGCGCGCTGGACGCGTTTGAGCGCCGGGAGCGCGCGTTCCGACGCGCTTCGAGCCCCGACGAGCCCTTGGCGCCCGAGGCGCTCGCCGTCGGGGACCTGGTGTGCCTGGTCCTGGAGGTTCTCAACTCGGCGGTGACGCACGCGGCGTCCGCTAACCCCGAGCTCGTGTACGCGCTGCTGCACAGGCGGGACCTGTTCGAGCCGCGCGACTCGGACGAAGCGCACGACGGTTTCGGCGGTTTCGGAAAAGAGGCGAACGTCGAGGACGCGCCGGGACGTTCCTCCGCCGAGAGCAAGCTCTCGGCGACGCGCGCGAACCTGCGCGGCAACCTCCGCCGCATGCTCGCGCACCTGGACGAGAAGATCGAGGTGTCGAACGCGTACGTCACCGCCGAGCGCGTGATGGAGATGGCGGCGCGCGCGGCGTCTTCCTTCGAGCCGGAACACGCGGAAGGCGCGGTTCGGTTCGAACCGACGCCGTTCGCGTACGCGTCGTCCCCAGACGCCGCGCGGACGTTCTTCGCGCCGCTGGCGTGGCGCCTGGTGGTGGAGCAGGAGGGGTTCCAGTGGGACGAGACGACCCTCGCGGGGGGGATGCTGGGGCGAGCGGTGGGGGAGGCGTTGTGATGCGTAGTCTTTGTAGCGCGGGGGTGTCACAACGAACCGAAAGCACGAACCGAAAGCACTCAGTCGCCGAAGCCAAAGTAGCCGCGGATGGTGAACGGCTCCTCCTTGATCTCGGGGTCGGGCTTGATCTCGGGCTCACGCTTGATCTCGGGCTCGCGTTTGCGCTTCCGCGGCGGAGCCGGCTGAGCCGACTTGCAGGCCGCGCAGTTCCTCTTCAGCTTGCCGTGCGGGCAGCCGCTGCACTGCACGCAGTTCCTCTTCAGCTTACCATGCGGGCAGGGCTTGCAGGCCGCGCAGTCGTGTTTCAGCTTGCCGTGCGGGCAGGGGTTGCAGGCCGCGCAGTTCCTCTTCACCTTGCCGTGCGGGCAGGGGTTGCAGGCCGCGCAGCCGCGTTTCCGCTTGCCATGCGGGCAGGGCTTGCAGTGCACGCAGTTCCACTTCAGCTTGCCATGCGGGCAGGGCTTGCAGTGCACGCAGTTCCTCTTCAGCTTGCCATGCGGGCAGGGCTTGCAGTCCACGCAGCGGTATTTCACCTTGCCGTGAGCGCACGGACTGCAGACAGCGCACTGCAGTTTCAGCCTCCCGTGCGAACACCGCTTGTGGCGCCCCATCGCTCGCCTTCGATCTCGTGGTCTTCTTTCCTCCGCGTGCGCGCCTCCTCCGCGCGCCACGACGTGCGGTCGCGCACGCGAAGTGACGTTCACGACGCTCTGCTCTTCACCCTTTCCCAGGAAAAAGAAGTCGTGGCTTTTCGAGAGCTCGGTGAGGTAACAGCAGGGCTGGACAGATCATGATGACTTTGACAAAAGCGCACTTCGTTCACAAAAAGCGCACTTGGATAAGTGAGCGACCACTTCCTTCGCGCGTCTCGGAGAAGAGACGACTACGGCGACGACAACGGGTGCGATGGCTGCGCTCGCCGTGGACGCGCGCGCGATGGTGGCCCGCGGACTCGGCGCACGCGCGCTCCGCGGACCGACTTTGTCCACGAAGAGATGTGCTGGGTGCGTCCCATCAACCGTGCTCGAAGTCTCGGCGAGAGCGGCGGGTGGTCGCGGCGGTCGTGGCGGTCGCGGTAATCGCGGCCGAGGCCGCGGCGGACGCGGCGAGAGAGGCGGCGGCACCGCCACGCAGCGTCGCGGGGGCAGAGGCGGTGGCGGTCGAGGTTCCGGGGATGAGGGGCGTGGCGGTGGCGGCGGTGGCGCGTCTCGCGACCGCAGCGATTACATCAGCCTCGCGAAGGCCTCCGCCCCCCCCAAGCCGCGCCCCCCGCTGGTGTTCGACGACTCCAGTCAGGGCTCGGAGGTGTTCCCTGCGAGCGGCGACCGCGACGTGACCGTCCAGGAGCAGCTCGCGTTCGAGCGCAAGGGGCACGTCTGCGTGCGCGGCATCCTTTCCGGCGACGAGGCCAAGAGCATGGTCTCTGAGCTGATCCGCGAGACCAAGGCGCGGCAACTCGAGGCGTACCGCCACAGGATCGCCGTGTTGTGCCCCGACCAGGACCCCACGCGCGTGCGCGACGAGGCACAGGCGCTTGAGGTGCTCAGGAAGCACTCGGAGGAGGAGGTGGGCTTCCTGCAGACCTTCAACCTGCACAGGCCGAGCGCGGCGTACCCGCCGGGATCCGCCGGGCGCGGCTCCGACGTGCCGGAGACGGATGAGCTCCCGCCGTGCGCGCAGTTCATCCTCTCGCGGCGGCTGGCGAAGGTGGCGGCTGAGCTGCTGGGCGCGGAGGAGGACGACCGAGTGCGCGTGTACCAGAGCTGCGTGTTCGTGAAGCCCCCGGGGTTCGGGGAGACGCACTGGCACTCGGACGCGAACATGGTCCCGCTGGACGTGAATAAGTTCGTCACGCTGTGGCTGCCGCTGCGGCCGCTTCACGAGGACGACGCCGCGCTGGTGTTCGCGAGCGGGTCGCACCGGGACTTCGCGCTGCCCTACTGGAAGAGCCTCGAGGGCATGTCCGACCTGAACGACCGCGGATACGAAGTGGAGAGCTACCCGCCGCTGGACCTGGGGGACGCCACCGCGCACGCCGGTTGGACGCTGCACTGGTCGCCGCCGCAGCCGCGCGACTGCCCGCCCCGCTACGCGCTCTCGGTGTGCTACTTCCTGGACGGCGCGCGGCGGCTGCGCAAGAGCGAGTGCAGGCAGGACCCGCACAAAGAGGACGAGTGGAGCTACAAGGACTGGCTCGTGGATATCGAAGAGGGTGCGCCGGCGAGGCATCCCGCCCTGCCGGTGGTGTATCCGTAGGAGGTTCAGGTTTTACTATTACATCCGTCCCGAAAACCTGTCGAACACGACCGAAACCCGAACCCCGTCCGCGTCCTCACACCCCACGGCGCGTCACGCGCACGCTCGTCCTCGAGCCTGTCGCATCGAGGCGTGATGCCTCCGACCAATGCGCTCGCGTCGGGCACGTGTCTCGCGGCGTTCGCCGCACGACGCGCGCCCCGCGGTCGGGTCCCTTCCCGAAGCCGGATCCCCCGCGCCGGGACGAACGACGCGAGTGAAGTTGTCGGAAAGGATGACATCGGCAACGACACGATGCCCGCGGACGCGCGGCGCGAGCCACGGAAGGCGGTTCGCCTCGCGCGACGCGTGGTGCTCGCCGCGCCTCCCGCGCTCGTCGCGGGCGCGGCGGTGCGCGCGGCCGACGCCGCCGTCGAGGCCTCGACGCGCGCCGCGCCGAAACCCGGGGAGTGGGGCTACGCCGATTTCGAAACCGGGCCTCTGCGGTGGGGAGAGGTGCGCGACGCGAGCGGCGCGCGCGCGTTCCCCGACTGCGGGTGCGCCGCGTGCGCGCAGAGCCCCATCGACATCTCTTCCTCCCGCGCGAATCGGGGCGCGTTCGCCGAGGGCTCGCTCGCGGACGTGGCCGTGCCCGCGAAGGGCGCGGTGACGGTCGCGGTGGCGCAGAAGCACGGCGTGCCGAATTACGCGCTCGTCGAAACGGCGACGCGGCGCGCGGACGCCTCCGGCCTGGACGCTTCCGGTGGCGTCGCGCTGGACGGCGTTTCGTACGCGTTCAGCTCGCTGCACTTCCACACGCCCGCGGAGAACACGCTGGACGGCGCGGCGAACGCCATGGAGATGCACCTCGTGCACTTCGCGGCGGACGGATCGGGCGCCGTCGCCGTGCTCGGCGTGCTCTTCGAGTACGCCGCGGAAGAGCGACCGGCGGACGCGACGGCGGAGCGGCTTTTGGCGGACGTCGCGGCGGACGGCGGCGCGCGGCGCATCAAAATCAACCCCGGGGCGCTGTGGGACGGCACCAGCGGGTACTTCCGGTGGCAGGGGAGCCTGACCACGCCGCCGTGCACGGGAGGCGTCTCCTGGGTGCTGCAGAAGGAGACGCGAACGGTCTCGCGCGAAGCCGTCGCGCGCTTCCGCGAGCACCTCGGCGACGGCGCCTTCCCGGGGAACGCGCGGCCGACGCAGCCGCTCAACGGACGGACGGTGCGCGTGTTCGAGCCGAAAAGCGCGTAGGACTA